>JAABUU010000045.1_pt1 | contig 287020 bp, 298 predicted proteins | sample 5559301 | NCBI WGS metagenome assembly JAABUU01 (sample SAMN10711884, study PRJNA513360) | rock metagenome | isolation source: Antarctica rocks | place: Antarctica: Victoria Land, Richard Nunatak white | reverse complement strand
AAGAGGGGACTAGACATGTGTGCATGCATGCATACCTACCTCCATCCCTCCCTCCCACCCTACCTATCTACCTATCTACCTCCCTGCCTACCTCCCTCCCTACCTCCCTACCTCCCTCCCTACCTCCCTCCCTCCCTACCTATCTCCCTACCTCCCTACCTCCCTACAACCTATCTAGCATAATCTCAATTATTGAAAATATACATATATACATGTATACACGAAAACGCGCAACGCGCATCAACCGCATCTGGCATTATTTCCGATGTCGATGTCGAGGGTAAGAGTAGGGTAGGGTAGGGTAGGGGGAGGGTAGGGTAGGGGGGAGGGAGGGAGGTAGATAGGGAGGGAGGGAGGGAGGGAGGGAGGTAGATAGGGAGGGAGGGAGGGAGGTAGATAGGGAGGAAGGGAGGGAGGAAGGGAGGGAGGGGTGGAGGGAATGGGGGATGGGGGAGGGAATGGGGGATGAGAGGGAAGGGTTGGGCAGGGGCTGCTGTTTAGGAGGGTGGCGGGAGTGGGTGGGTGGGTCAGTGGGGATGTCGCTGGTGGGGTGGGGTCGTATGGCTATGTACTATCGGTGAGGTGGGGGGGGGTGTGGATACTTTTGGGTGGATTTCTGGGGATTTTTTGGGTTGGGTGGGCGGGGGGGAATGTAAGGGGATTGAGAGAGGATAGAGAGAGGATAGAGAGAGGATAGAGAGAGGATAGAGAGAGGATAGAGAGGATTGATTTGGTTTAGGGGGCCTAATGGCTGATGGCGTAGGCTCTAGCCCATGGGCAGAAAACGGAGATTGTTATGCAAATACAGATCTAGAAAAAGATTCAACGCTCCAAAAGAGGGAAAAACTGCCTGAAAGCAATGATACCATGCCGTGTTGTACATCTCGGTTCTCCTCCCCATGAGAAAGCAGAAAGAACAGTCCAAGACACCCGCTAACCAAAATCGCTCGCTCGGGACGCTTGAAACAACAACACATCGTTATCATGAATTAATCTTCCAAAAAGTCTAGGTCTTCCCGCCGCTCACCTTCCGCCACAGCTTCCGCACCCTACCGCTATTCCTGGACGGGGTGTCCCAGATATCGCGGCCGTGCGTCACGGGCGGGAGCTGTTGGAGGGCCAAAGGGTCGTCGCCTTTGGCGTACTGCACCTTTTCGGTGGCGCGGAGGTCGGGGCGGGTGAGGGTCATGCGGAGGGTCATTTCGCGGCTGCCGGAGAGGAGCTGGGCGTAGGGTTCGGTGGGTTTGAGGCCGGTGGTGAAGTTCAGGGAGGGAGATTTTGGGTCGGTGGAGGCTTGGTTTGTGGAGGGGTGATGGTGCAGCTTGGTGGGGGTGGTGTTGTTTGAGCGGCTGTGGAGTAAGTCTTTCTCCGGTAGGCTCGCGGCATCGTCTCCGTCGTCGAGGGTATCGAACAGCGAAACAGTCTCGTCGTCGTAAAAGGTCAGGACGGTTGGGGCAGTTTGGTGCTGCCGCGAGAGCGAAGGTCTCCGTAAGGTATCGCTCTTTTCTTCGAGAGCGGGGAATCCGAATTCAATTGCTTCATCAAACTTTTGTGCTGAAGCCAGATACACCCGTAGCTTCAGCCTGGCCTCTGGATCTTGATAATGTCTCGCCGCTGGGTCAACGGCCGCCTCGGCGCCGATCTTTGTTGGTACTTTTAAAACGGTACGGGTCCGTTCGTATTCGTCTCTTGCTGTGGGTCTCGGCAATTGCGTTGGTGGCATGTCACGTTGGAGCTTGCTCGCAGATGGCGTCAGATTCCCGCAGAAAGGCATGTTGGTCAGGGAAAGTGTCCTCCGAAAAGAGGGCTTGCGTGTTACCGCTTTTGTGGCAGGCTTGGCGGCATCCACAACGTGTCTGTGGTAATCGTCCAAGGTCAGGTCCAAGCCCGAGTCATCCTCCATCCAACGAAAGCTGTCCATCATGGAGTCATCCATGTCCGCCTTTGAGTATGAGGGACTTGTCGAGGTACCGGTCGAGTATGATGTCCGTAAAGTGGGCACGCTGCGGTTGACTGGACGTCCAAGCCTGTAGAATGCTTCGTCCGTGGCGTCCACGATTACACTCTCACAATGTCCGGCTAGAAGGTATTGCTCCTCCTTGGTAAAGTGCTTTCTTCGGACCGTCTCAGGCAGCCTTAAAAACCATTGGGCATCTGCTTGTGAAAAGTCATTCTCGGGCGACGGGGTCTTTCGCAAGCGCTGCCTCGATGGACCTCGAAAGTAACTCGAGTTACGGCTGAGGCTTGGTCTGGCTGTCGTCTTGGACGGCCTGACTATATGGTGGGCCCGGCACGTGGAAGTGGTACGCGGCGAGGAAGATTGTGCTAGTCTCAGTCTTTCGAGTGTAGAGAAGTACTGTTGGAATGCTTGTCAGTGGGGAATCCCGACATGGAGAATGCAGCAAGGTCGCAGAATTCCAGTGGAAAATGCAGTCGGCCCCAAACATATAACATTCATGAAGGCAGAGAAATGTGTCAAGCACGCGATACCTTGCGTTTAATGACTGGAGGAAAGGTTTCAAAGTCATTGTTCTCCAATGGCTCGCAGAATTTCATGACCAGATTGATTCGGAGCTTTCTTTCGCCGGCTTTTCAAATCTCCGCCCTTTTTCGTATTCTATTCTAGTTCTAGTGCCAGCAGGGGGGATGGGGTCCAGTCTAGTACATAAACAAGGAGATGGGTAATGAATGCTAAAGTAGTGATGGCCAACTAAGAATATCAATCAAAATTATTGGTACGTTGTAGGTAAAGGTATGTATGTGTAAGTTCAAAAATGTTTGGATTTGAAGGGAATGAGTTAGAAGTATTCTCCTTGTTGTTGTTGTTGTTTGCTGGGCCCGACTTGCGGCTGACAACTGACAAGGGAGGCCTCCATGTTTGAGAAGTTTGGGGCATCCCTTACTTACTGTTCCAGGCTGAACAGCACAAGTATTTTCGGTGTGTGCTGCCGCGGGATGATGATGTACTCCCGTCCATAATGCAACGACAAGTCTTGACGAATGGGGGGAGCAGGTGATCTTGCTCGTTCTATCGGCAATCAAGATCAGGAATGCTTCAATTCAACTTTGGAAATTGGATACTGCAGCAAGACAGCAAGATAGTCCTATCAAGGCTATCATCAAGGCACTACGCATTAGTCTTGCACGTCACGGCTATTCTACGCGAGGTGATCTCCACGAAAAGCCCGAGATTGACACGAACGACAAGTTGTGGGCATCTGTCGGGGGCTAAGGTCGATAGTCCGTATCCGTACGGAATACATGGGAGAGGACTCGATGACCTCGAGAGGCCGAATATGTACATAGCAACAGACCAGCCTTGGTTTTGATGATCCGAGTATCGGAGTGGTTTCAGGGCGTATCGATGTATTTCCATCGTTGACAAGCACATGGCCTGTGGACGACACAAGCAGGGATCATACATGCAGTCAGTCAGATACATGTTGGTTGCAACATGCAAGCAAGCCGTCAATGGAGCCACGTGAAGTTCGATCTACCCCGGTCGAAAGATGTCAGGTACAGACTGTACAGTACGGAGTAAGGTACCTTGCCATCAGGAAGGAATGCTGCATGCAGTGCATGCATAAGCTGCAACTCTAAGGTACCTACCTTGTGTCTGGGCCTTGAAAGGCGGTCTGTTTCAGGCCGGACACCCAGATCAGCCTAGCCTGTAAGGGACCCCAGGGATAATTCATCATTCACCGCTCCCTCGCTTATCGCCCCCACTGTAATTATAAGCTGCCACGGGCTGCCAAACTTCCTTGGCAGGCACGCAGGAAACCACTTCTCGGTCAGCGACATACCTATTCGGACGTGCGAATCCTCCGCTATCTATCCATCACTATCCCCCACTACTATCCGTTACGTCAGTCCTTTGTCATTCAAATATGAGTTTCTCGGGTCGCAAGTTCAGTATCAGCAAAGCTCCAGGAGCTAGGTATGCCGCTCAGTTGCAGAAACACTACCAACCCCCCCGTAACCTGCTACCTTACAGTACCTTGGCTGACCGAAACAGTGAAGTGAGCTCCAAGATACATCGCCAGTTCCGTAATGCCCATGAGGGACATCAGTCACATGCTGGCTTAGACCCTTCGCGAGCATCAACCGGAGTGGTGTGGTGTACCGAGCGAGCAAACGAACATGGCTTTGCAGATAACCCCACGGCCTGGGCCAACCTGGGTCAAGGAGCGCCCGAGGTCGACGATGATATCAAAGGGAGCTTCCAGAGGCCCACGCAGATTGACATCTCTATGAATGGACGAGAGTATGGTCCCACAGCGGGCATCAAACCCTTGCGAGCAGCCATTGCCAACCTGTACAACGCACATCATCGGAAGGGCAAAGATAGCCAATACTCGTGGGAGAACGTTGCGGTCGTACCGGTATTTGCTCATGCTCAAGAACACCACTGAGTGCCACAGTTCAAAGTACGTATAATGCAGCTGACATTCCCTCCGTGGTAGGGAGGACGAGCTGGACTCATCCGCATAGCGGCGGTTTTGAACAACGCCTACCTTGGCTTCTTCATTCCAGATTACACCGCGTACAACGAGATGCTGTCGCTTTTCCGAAACGTACGTCTCCCAGCTTTCTAGTTATCTCCTCCATCTTTTCACCCAAAACATGATCTAAGTCTTACAGTTTGCTGCTATTCCCTCGCCACTATCGGAAGATGATGGCTACCACATCCATCCTGACAAAATCGCCGAAGAGATCTCCCGCGGTACATCGGTCATTCTGACCTCCAACCCTCGGAATCCGACAGGGCAAGTGGTGAAAAACCCAGAGCTTGCTGAAATCCAAGACATCGCTCGTGATCGAGCGACGCTTGTCATGGACGAGTTTTACGGCGGCTACAACTACACAAGCAACTGTGACGGGACAACCATAAGCGCCGCCGATAATGTTGTAGATGTTGACGACGACGATGTTCTGATAATAGACGGTCTCACCAAGCGCTTTCGTCTCCCAGGTTGGCGTATAGCTTGGATCATTGGGCCAAAGGAATTCATCAAGGCCATTGGATCCTGCGGCTCGTACCTAGATGGTGGCGCTAATGTACCATTCCAAGAAGCGGCTATTCCCATGCTTGAGCCCGGAAAAGTGCTGACGGAGATGAAGGCGCTGCAGACGCACTTTAAGAGCAAGCGAGACTATGTTCTTGGCCGACTCAAGGAAATCGGCTTCACAATCAAAAACGTACCGGACTCGACGTTCTATATCTGGCTGGATCTTAGCGGACTACCAGAGGCAATCAACGATGGTCTGAACTTCTTCCAGAAATGCTTGGAGAAACGCGTCATCGTAGTGCCAGGAATCTTTTTCGATCTTAATCCTGCGAAGAGAAGGGACCTCTTTGATAGCCCTTGTCATCACTTTGTGCGTCTGAGCTACGGTCCAAGAATGGAGACGCTGAAGATGGGGTTGGATGGGATTGAAAGCATTGTGAAGGAGGCAAAAAGCATCAACAGAAGGTATAGTCTCGCATGGGGTTATTAGATAAGAGCACGTACTAATCCAATCGAACAGGGACAGCATCAAGGCGAACTGACCAGACATCTATGGCGGAAAACGAGACCGTACGACACGACTCATGATGATGACACGAGTACCTCCATATACCTGGTCGCCAAATGGCGGCATGTTCCTAACCTATGGTTCGTCTGACCATTAGATCATGACACTATTCATAGCAACAAGAGGGTGTCAGTTGCGTCCAGGATCACAGCTCGTTGACGTTCTGTCGTGTTTGCCAGATCGCTCTTCCTATACGCGTCATTCATGCTTTTCGTGTTATCCAAACCTTCCTACGGTAGCTTCCTTTCCCTTACACCCTCTTTAAACACAACATTATCCCCAGACATCTTTTTCCATCCCCAAACCTATCCAAAATGTGCCTACACCATGTCCTGTGCGCCTGTGATTGCAACTACTAGTTCCTACATCAATACCAGTGGCTGCAGCTATCGTGATACCCATCTCTTCCACCACCTCCCAATCCCTTGTCCTCAACACCAGATGCTAAATCAGCGCCTGATTCCATATACTTCACACACACTCAGAAAGACGTCTGGAGGGTCCCATGAGTTACTTACACTTACCGTAGGTAAGGGTTAGCACCTGCCCACCCAAGAATCAATGCGATTTTCAGCCACTCATGGAATCTTAATACGATTCTCAAAGTTACAATCGTTTGTTTAAAACATTGAAACGATCATTGAATGTTCTGCATATCTGACATGTAGATAATTAGACGGATTTTTTGTTATGTGGTACGACTGTTGCGTTGATGAGAGTCGACTCTATGTATGAGAGAGCGAAAGGGGGGGCAAAGCTTCTTGCTACCTTAGCACCTAACGTATCTACTTGTACCTTATGTTTCGTGCCGCAATTGGCGCTAGCCCCAACTAGGCTAGCGAACCTTGTAATGATACTGCAACTACCTTACTCGTAACTACTATGTTTCTAATTAGAAACTATGTTCCTAATTGGACGACTACTCCTCCTGCTCCTACTATTGCTCCTACTACAGCTCCTATTGCTTCAACCCTACATACGGTGTGCCTCACCTCCGCTGTAGCCTACCTTACCTACATACTTGAATTGACACGTACCGTCGTCGTACCTGTTCACACCCTACCTACTCCTCCACAACGTTACTTAGTCGTGTACATAAAACGACACGTAAGCTTTCTTAATAATTAACCATTTTTCGCACTCGAATTAGGTACCAGTCATAAAAGCAACACGGATTCCCTGAGGAGCCTCTGGGGGCGAAAGATTTCTACTGGCTCACCCCCATTCATTAGATTTCTAGGATGCTTGCTTCTCATTATTCTAGTTTACACCACCATTATCTATTCTCGTGTTCGCTCTATTTAGTTTAACCCTCACTTTGGTGGGATTTCAGGCAATCTCTCGAGCATTCATTGCTATCCTACATCCCCTTGGTTTTTCTAGCCTTCGTTTGATACCCGAGTCATAAACCCGATCAATTTATGATTAGGGCGTGAAGATGGCGCAGAACACCACTCCAGCATCCCAAAAGAATATCGTCATCCTCGGCGGTTCCTACGGCGGCGTATCTACTGCCCACTATCTCCTCAAGCATGCTGTCCCCCACCTGCCCGACCACGACTCGTACCAGGTCGTCATTGTCAGCGCCTCGTCGCAGGCCATGTGCCGACCAGCTTGCCCTCGTGCGCTGATATCGGACGACATGTTCCCACAAGAGAAGCTCTTCGTAAACATCCCGAAAGCATTTGAGCAGTACCCCAAGGCCAGCTTCCGCTTCATTCATGGCACAGCAGCAGAGCTTGAACACACCAACCGAACTGTCTCCATCAGCTTAGCGATCGGCAACACCGAGAAGATCGACTTCTACGCTCTCGTTATCGCCACCGGCGCATCTACGCCTTCTCCCCTGCTGGGTCTAAACCGGGACGAAGATCACCTACGAACGAACTGGACCGCATTCCGGCAAGCACTGCCGACTGCAAAGAACATCGTCATTGTCGGCGGAGGTCCTGCAGGTATCGAGACAGCCGGTGAGCTCGGCGAATTCCTTAATGGCCGCGCCGGTTGGTTCAGCTCGAAGTTAGCGAACCCCAAGGTCCCTATTACTGTCGTGAGCGCCGGCTCAAAGATACTGCCCGCCCTCCGACCCACCATCGCGAAGAAAGCCGAGGAATATCTCGCCAAAGTCGGCGTGACCGTTATCAAGAACGCGCGAGTCAAGACCGTGACGCCACATGGCGCAGGGACAGACAGCGCCACGACCAAGGCAACGCTGACACTCGAGGATGGGAATACGCTGGATGCCGACCTCTACATCCCCGCGACCGGCATGAGACCAAACACCGGTTTCATCAACGAAGCGCTCCTAACGACAGACGGCCGTGTCGACACCAACGCCTCGACCTTGCGTGTCGATAAGGCCGGGCCACGCGTCTACGCCGTCGGCGATGCGGCATCGTATGCACGGCCTGCCATCCATCTCATCCTCAGCGCCATCCCCGTCCTCTGCGCAAACATTAAGCGCGATTTACTGCTGGCCTCTGGGGATGAGAAGAGCTCCGTTGGTGGGGACCGGGTGTTCAAGGAGGATACTCGCGAGACGCAAATGGTGCCGATTGGAAAGAGCATGGGGGTTGGCGCGGCAATGGGGTACCAGTTGCCCAGCTTCATGGTGTGGCTGATCAAGGGGCGGGACTACTGGTTGTGGACGACAGGGGGGCTATGGAGTGGGAAACAGTGGGCCAAGGAATCGTGATGAGGATGATTTTCCGAAGAATTTCCAAGCTATTCGGAGGTAGGAGATAGACGAGTAGGTCCTGGCAGTTTGAACCCGGTCAGTGGGCCTGGTGGATGCCATCCAACTCGGCACGCCACCAAACACGGGATACTGCAACCCCGAATGGGATACAAATTCTCAAGCTCGATAGTCGAGCACGAGTTTGGTGGAATCGCCTTGGCTTTCCCATTCTCTGTGTTGTTTTTTCCTGAGCTCTAGATTAGTGGGATTTCTTTTTCCAGTGTGATCCTCCTAGCGGGCGTGGGTAGTAATGATAAAAGGCAAAGCGAAGAATCGCATTTGATTGAATATCGGCTCATGTCTGGATCTTGGATGGTGCATTGGCCACGTACTCTTGCCTGGTATTTTCTATCTAGCAATCTGGTTGGTTCACCCACTCAATCTGAACCCCTTCCCTGGACCGGCATCACCCAGCGTTCCACCGGAGGAGTCCTCATCATCCCATCTTTCCAGTTGCGCCCGCTATGTTGTGCTGGAGCCCGTCTCACACGTGGCAATCAGTACGCATCGAACGGAATTCCTTAAGCATGCTCATCTTAACAGTCGAAGTCAACAGACAGGAGATCGCCGTGCCCGGGCCTTTTCTCGACTCATCGACCAGACTTTGCGGTAATATGCCCACGGCATGAAGGGTACGCTGTCACCGAGTCAAAATTGGACCACTCTATTTATTTCATCCTTCCCAGCAACGGGACCGTCGATCTCCCTTTCACCAGGGGGTATATCGTCGGCTCCAGTAGACATAACCTCATCATCCTCCGTTGCTTGCCCACAGAGATTTTGGATCTCCCTGCCAGAAGGCACATCGTTCCGCCAGAGGGCTTTACCATAGCGTGGTGGGTTGGAGACAGCCCCAGGATTGAGGGACTGCCTTTGTACGAAACTGCCCACTTGTGGCTGCTGATGGCTTGTCCACAAGGGCTAGGAGCCTTGCCGGGCTTATTTCGCCTGGGTGTGCGGCGAAGAAGTGCCAGCGCCCTTCTCTCGCAAGTTAACCCAGATCCAAGGCACACACTGCCACTAACGCCTTCCGTTGGTGGAGAGAACGCCGGCCGCGTCGTCATGAGGAATTTTCTTGATTGGACAGGTGGGAACGCGTTGGACGTCGCCCAGGTAGAGCCTGCGCCAACGCAGCTCACTGGGGCCATCGTCGTCGTGGCTGTGACAATGGTGCGACGCCGAGGATGAGCAGACGAATGATTTGAGCTCCGGTGCTCGTGTCTCAGCTAGTGTGACATGGCTCAGAAAGCGCATCACTATCAGAGTCTCGGGGGAATCGAGGCCAGAGTGGGAGATTGAGGGTTCTGGGCTTGAAACCAGGCCTGCCGCAAGGATTCTCAGTCGCGGCGAGGCTGACGACAGTGCCGTGGGTGGGAGGGGCCCGAGCGATGAAAGGAGGCTGTTGGGGAAGAATTAGAGAGGAAGAAGATCGAAAGACGGGGGCGCGGGCACGGTTTACCGGATGAAGTAATTCACAGACTACGCGGTAACGCGACGCGCTGATGACGTCAGATCGATTTAGTTCCCCCTACGACAGTACGACCTACCCTAACAACGTTATCTAGATCCTTTATAATGGCAGCTACCATTTCCAAGAAGCGGACTCTAGACAGCTTCTTCACTCCAAAGTCTTCAAAGAAAGCTCGTCTTATCGAAGACATTCACCATGAGCCTGCCAACACAGCCGACTCAATCACCCAGTCTGAAAATCAATTGCAACCATCATCCCAGCACTCAACTTATCCCTTCCCAATCCCTCGCCTCCGACCCCAGATCACCAACGAACTATCCGCAATCCCCGCATCGTCCGGTAAAGAAATAAATAACAAGCCCGACCCCGACCTCCTCTACTTCCAACCCTACATTCCCAGGAAAATCTCAACTCCCCTCTTCAACTTCCTCCGCTCCTCCCTCTTCTTCTACAGAGTAAAATACAAGATCAAGCGCGGCGCCATCGAAACCGAAATCAACACTCCCCGCTACACCACGATCTTTGGTGTCGACTCCACCTCCCTTTTTACCGCCGATGGCGCCCTCATCGACTCCATCACCAAATCTCCCATCCCATCCGACCGCTACCGTACGTGCCAACCTCGTCCCATTCCTTCCTGTCTCGACGAGCTCCGTAAGCGCACGGAAGAGTGTACGGGCGCAAGCTATAATTTCTGTCTCGTAAATTATTACGCTTCCGGCGTAGATAGCATCTCCTACCACAGCGACGACGAGCGCTTCCTCGGCCCATCGCCCTCAATCGCTAGTCTCTCCCTCGGCGCCAACAGGGACTTCTGCATGAAGCACAAACCCGTCCCTCCTTCGACCAATATGCCACCACCGTCCGCAACGCCATTCTTATGCAAGCACAAGGACAGCGACAAGCCGCTCAAGCTACCCCTTACGAGCGGGGATATGGTGCTGATGCGAGGGAGTACGCAGGCCAAGTGGCTACATAGTATTCCTAAAAGAAAGGGCGCCGGAGCGGACGAAGGGAGGATTAATATCACGTTTCGGCGGGCGCTGGAGAAGGGGGGAACGGAGAATTATTATCGGTATAATGTGGGGAGTGGGGTTGTTTGGAAGTGGGATGGGGCGGCCGGGGAGATGAGGGAGTGGGTGGGAGTAAAGGAGGTTGAAGCTTTGGGGAGGTGAGAGGTGCTGACGGAGCTGTTTAGTTCCATTGGGAAGCTGTCCTGGTCTCGACTGTGGAGGTAGGGGGTTTGAGGGGTTTCTGGAGGCCAGGGGCCGAACGGATGAGGATCGGGCTCGAAGAAGAGAGCCGACGGTCTCAATTATGATGCGTATTACGACAAATGATCAAGTGCTGGTGGAAGTTTGTTGAGTGAAATAGTTGAGGGAGGAGGCCTCATGGTGGTGGCGCAATGGGTGGGGGGTTGCCAGAGGTTTGGTGGTGGTGGTGGTGCGTAGGGTTGTGGACCACAGATGTCGCAACCTTAACACAGACACACTTTTCAGGGACATCGTCCCTCGTCGCGCATTGCACCTTGGATTTGGGTGAGTTCAATGGCTATCCAAAATCAGTGGAGGTAGCTCCCGTCACTCTGCTTAGGCGCTACTCGTCCTTAATTGATACTGCTCACCACTGCTCAGTGCGTTGTTTACTATGCTCTGGTGTCGCTGATGGTATTGCTACTTCCATTTTGGTGTGTTGAGTGCAGAATCGTCTAATACCTTTCCACGCGATGCGCTGGGAGGCATCTGTTTATAAAAGGAGCAGCATGTGCAAGTTATTGTCGCAAGAGTGAACAACTAATACTGCAAATTGCTTGAAGATAACGCAGTCCTGAGCTGCTGCCTCCTTCCTACCATGTACCTTTTGAATAGACATGGAAACAACTTCGCAAACTGGTAGTGACGTCTTGATGATCGGGCTCTCTAGTCCTACTTCAGCTGGCAAAACTACTCTCGCACATCTCCTCAGACACGTAATTCCCAGTATCACTCTCATTTTACACTTCCATCTGACTTTTTTGCAAGGATTTCGAAGACTTACCTACCGTCAATTGCTATCTTGACTGCGACGGACCCCAGGGCGCTGACCTCCTCGCATGGTCCAAACACTCGACTACATCAAAACCAACTCCGGAAAGACGCCGCCCAACTTCGGGAGCCGGCAGGCTGATGTGTTCCCAGGCCAGGAAGAAAGAGCTCTGAAAATGGTACCTCCGACTAAAGCTGATGGAGCTATGCGAGAAGGTCAAAAAGGTCCGGCTCGGTATTGGGTGCTTCGAAGCTTGTGATTGTGGACGGTTTCATGCTTTACAATGTCGAGAAATACGGAGAAGAGATTGGATGCAAGGTTGTTCATACGGCTGATCTACGACACAGCGAAACATAGAAGGATGACGAGGTAGGGTTATGGGCTGGAGGCGAGACCCAAGGGATTTTGGAAGACGGAGGATTACCTTGAAAAGATGGTATGGCGGAATTACGTGGCAGAGCATGCCGCATTCTCCGAGAACGAAGATGTTGAAGGCTCTCCGGACGAAGCGAAGAGCGCGATGGCTGGCATTGAGCTGCAGCCAGCGCTCGACGTTGATGTGGAGACTACATTATCCTGGGCAACTGACGCTATCATACACTCATTGAAGCATAAGCAATGACACCCTAGCGGTTGTGGGAGCCCTCGATACCTCCCGCTTGAGTCGACGGTACAGCCAGGGAATGCGAAGAACACATGAGTTTGGTGGCAATTAGTAGGTACCGTGATATCGCTAAGTTCAAGCATTTCATTTTTTGTATATATGAGCATTCTTGGCCGAAGCATGGCATTGATCGTGTCAGTCTTATCCATGAGCTCAGCGTCGCCTCTCTCTAAGTGCTTAGCTGCTCCACTTGCCTTTGTCATTCGGGCTCGATAATTTTGTGCATTGAGACCTTGCTCGAATACTTTATAGCGAGCACATCTTGCGCTTCTTTGCGAGCCTATCATCTCCTGATTGACTTTACGAGAACTTTCTGATCAGTTGATCTTTCGTGTGGCAATAAATGCCATCTCACAAGACCAGAAGTTCTTACTGGGTTGCTCCGTTATGAGAACCTGGATCCCTATCACGGTTTGGTCGACATGGGTCTAATGAATTGCGGGAGGAAACGGATTAAGAGAGAGCCTTGAACAAAACGAAGTTGACTGAGCATATACAATGCGCTAGTGGCCTGGACGTCAAGGTCGAGAACTTCCATCTCAGTCAGGGACAGGACCACCTGTTCTGCTTCGCACGAGTACTACTGCCAGTCAAGTCTTGATATAAGGACGGGACGAGCGGTAGTCTGGACGAAGGCGATGGCAATATAACGAGGGGTTTGAAGAAGATAGAAATAGCGGCAAGACACTGCTAGTTGTAGCGCACAGGAAGCCTTGGATGGAGTCCCATGACCATTTAATCGTGTATCACAGAACTGAGGCAGGGAAAACCCGAGGAAAACTTGACATGAGGTTGAGTTGCAATTCGACAAGCCAATTGCCTGTTTACAGCAACGGATGACTAGCTGCGTAACACCGATGTTGAGCAATCTTCTTTCGGGACGCGACTGTTTGGTGCCACCGTGAATTGAATATCGTGTAGTACTGTGTGCACGGGGAGGAGACGTCTATTACGACCACCATACCGAGATGATTGTCAATATCGAGATGGAATACATGTTAGGATCCGACCTCCCAGTGTCGTCCTCTCTAAGCTGTTTGGAGACTTGACCAGAGTGTGTAGCTCGACGAGACTCAGAGTTAACATATATCAAGAGCGCGCCTGCTTTCTACTAAGCAATAGAACTAATGAATCGAAGTTGATTCGTTCACATCCCGTTTGACTTTTTGGACCGATGATTTCGATTCGAAGATATCATTCTGCTTTTGCGCTGACATTTTTTGTACTAGCAGACCATACCATGGGTCACAATACAGAAAAGGGCTATGATGCCAGTCTAAGCCCAAAAAAGCTGCGAGCGTCTGTAGAGAGCAGTCCCAACACAACGATCCCTCCCATCCCTCAACGCACCCAACCCTTTCTTCCAAACCGCATATCTCAGCATAACCACCAAGACCTCTCTCTCACCGGCCCCCTTCACAAGCTATCCCCGCATCAACTCCCCATACGCCTCGCTTCCGCTCACTACCTCACCCACTCGCTCTCGAAACACATGCGCGCCATCCAACAACTGCGGCTTCTAACCTCTTTCAACAGCTTCAAGAAATATTTTAAAAAAAAAAGCTCACACCAACAACACCACGGCACACCGCCAACTCCCTGCAATGCGCAGATGCCAGCTCCCCGTCGAGAAGGAATGCATGGTAGGGAGGGGAGTTAATTAGCTGCTATTCCCTAGGCATGTAAATTCTAATACTACCTACCTACCTACCTACCTACCTACCTACATACTTCACAAATCCATCACCTACCTTACCTTACCATGCACCCCCTTTCCCCTCCATCGTAACCATCTGATCTAAACTTTAACAAGAACTAGAAAAGAATCATACCCGTACCCGAGTACATAGTACGTTTCCAAACGGATCGAGTTTTCGTCGGGAAAAAAATGGCGGGGTGGTTTTGGATCTGTTCTGTTGTGCCCGTTTGCGTGGAATGGGGGGTGCAAGGGGGGGGTGGGGGGGGGGGGTGAGGGGGTTGGCTGTTGGGGGGCGCCTTGGAGATGTAGAGGGAAGGAGAATAGTAGGTAGGACGTGATTAAGTGAGACTGAGTAATTGACTATCGGTGAAGAACGGGGGGTTACGCATCTAGACTCTATCGCGTACGAAAACAGCTTCGTTTACTACGAGGAACAGGTAATCAGGTACTACAGTATCGTGACAGCGCCCCTGATGATTCTTTCAAGAGAGTATAAGAGGGCAGTGTGTAGGTTTTTTTTTTCCGCAAAGGGGGTGCTTATGTAGATGGGTAAAGTAGATTTACGGTTTTGGGGAAACGGTGGGGATGTGAGATGGTGAGATGTGGATGAATGAGGAAAGTGTGAGTGGAGATGGGCTGGGGATGTGGAGATGGAGATGGGGATATGGGGGTGGTATGAGAAGGGGTTGTTGGGATGGTTGCGTTTGATTTTGGGATATTTGCCTTCTGCGCCTCTCACTCTCAGCACTCTCAACATGGAGCAAAGCAAGCAGCTCAAACATCAAATAAGCCTCATCACATCTACCTCGAAAGTGCAATATCATCTATGCGGAGAATCATTTTGACGGTTTCCGCCGCCAACTCCACCGCACTCGTGCTCACCAGCAACGGCTGCAACACATTCTCATCCGCAATGTTGTTCTTCACCCCCCCACTCCTGATACTGACACCCGCATTCTTCTCCCCAAATTCATGCCTATGCCTCAAGTCCGTGACGACCTTGATGCTGTTGAGTCCCGCGTTTTCGGCCAGTGTGGTGGGGATCACTTCCATGGCGTCGGCGAAAGCTTTCCAGCAGATGGCTTCGGTGCCGGTGAGGCTGCGCGACTGGTGGCTTAGGGCGTTGGCGATGGCGATTTCGGGCGCGCCGCCGCCGGCGATGAGGGCTTTCTTTTTGACTAGGCATCGGATGACGCAGAGAGCGTCGTGGAGGCTTCGCTCGGCTTCGTCGAGGATGAGAGTGTTGGCGCCGCGGCAGACGATCGAGACGGTTTGTCCAGCACCTTTGTGCGTGACGCCCGTGACTTTGACGATACGCGAGCCTGAGGCCTGGGCTTCTTCGATGAGCTCGGCTGAACCCAGCTTGTCCTCTGTGAAAGAATCGATGTCTGCTATTGGTTTGCAGCCGGTGCTCTAAGAAATGTTAGTTGTCTATTTTAAGATGATTGGGAGCCGAAGGTCTACTTTGCATATAAATTCTACTTCATCTCTTTCTATATCCTTGACTGCTAGGATGTTGAGCTTCGCCAGGAAGTGTAGACTCAGGTCGTTGACGGCGTCCCTCAGGATAGACTTTTGTATTAGTAAGACATTACACTTGGCTTTCTTTATCTTCTTGACCAAATTTAGTAGATAAGTCCGTTCTTCCTTCAATATCTTATCCATTTGCCGATAATCATTGACAACTATTTGGTTCTCCATCTAAAACCTGTTAGACCAAGAGACGGTAATGCAATATAGAAACGTACATCCGGTTTGGGGGGGCTGAGCTGGAATTGGATCAAACCTATCCGTGCCTTCTCCATTCTTGCTGGCCCGCCTCCACTCTTTACTACTGGTTGATTCAATACTAGCCCATCAATCATTTCACTGTCCTCGATAGTGCCGCCTACTTTCTTGACGATCCTGATGTTTTTTAGATCAACGTTATCTGCAGTTTTCTGATCGATAGTCCTGAGCACAGCATCGACAGCGATGGGTCCTAAAAGGTTTGAATGTTGGGAAACGATTTTCGAGGACAGAGATGTAGAAGCGGCCTGTAAAAGCGTAGCTCGATCAGATAGAGATATGGGATGCGACATGTCCTCCAAAACTTTGACCGCTGCTGCTGCTGCTCGTTGAAAAGATTCCGAGATAACTGTAGGGTGTATGCCTTTGGCAAGTAGTCTATCTGCGGCACCAAGTAGGCTTCCGGCAATTACCACTACAGAGGTTGTACCGTCTCCAGCCTCCACGTCTTGAGCTGCACTGAGGTCAACAAGCATCTTGGCTGCCGGGTGCATGACCGCCATATCTTTCAGCATCGTGTTGCCGTCATTTGTGATTATTGTCTCCCCTTTCCCCGTCTGTATCATCTTATCCATACCTCTTGGTCCAAGTGAAGTTCGGATTGCATCTGCGACTGCTCGAGCGGCCATTATGTTGGCGTTCCGCACCGCCATGGGCTTCTCCTTGTCCTTGAAGGCATTGTTGCCAGAATTTGCAGAGGCGGTGATAGCCATGATTGGAAACAATGTGGAGAAATAACGGGTAAACTTAGTAGAACAGTTTAACAGAGTCGCAGTCTAGGTAGGAAGCTCAAGCAGAAGCTATGTATGAAGAAGTCGAGGCGATGAAGGACCGCACGAAATGAGGTTTCGAAGAGGATAACTTAGCGAGGCAAACCGTACTAGATTAGTGCCAATCAAAGTAGGAAAAATCCTCTTGTAAGAAGCTTACCCAGCTGTTCCTCATACACAAAATACGAGTAATAAAGTGTTTCTGATATTTTGACGCGTCTGCAGGCGCGGCGCTACCCTCGGCTCAACCGAGAGCTCTTGCTGACAATCAAGAGCCATCACCACCAGCAAAACGAAGGTAGCTTCATCACTTCACTACAAATACGTCTCGATTATCCCTTCTACTCTCGACACCGTAAGCATCTCTGTACAGCTAGATTGTAAAGTAAACGGCTAGATCATCGGAATGCCAAGCGCTACGGGCCAGAGCTGGGAGAAGTACCAGAAGGAGTTTGCAGACGATGAGACGCCCGAGAAGAAGATAACGCCGCTATCAGACGAGGATATCCAAGTGCTTAAGACCTATGGCGCTGCTCCTTATGCTGCTGCGTTAAAGCGGCTAGAAAAAGAAATTAAGGAGAAGCAGAGCAGCGTTAACGAAAAGATCGGTAAGTCTACAAGGGACGATCAACTTCACTGCGAGGCTATTCCAAGCTAATACGAGTCTTAGGCGTCAAGGTACCATGGACTTACAAGTTTCTAAGTCTCATCTACTAACAAGAACCAGGAATCAGATACAGGTCTAGCGCCACCACATCTGTGGGATATCGCTGCAGACCGGCAACGGATGCAGGAAGACCACCCCCTACAAGTCGCTAGATGTACAAAGATAATACAGGACGAGAAGGACTCAGAGAAGAGCAAATATGTCATCAATGTGAAGCAAATAGCGAAATTTGTGGTAAAGCTGGGAGAGAGGGTCAGTCCGACGGATATAGAGGAGGGCATGCGGGTTGGGTATGTCACTCCTAGACGCCTCCAAGTCAAGTACACCACTAAGTTCTACTCTAGCGTCGACCGCAACAAGTATGAAATCCTCCTACCCCTGCCCCCGAAGATCGATCCGAGCGTTACAATGATGACTGTGGAGGATAAACCTGATGTTACCTACGGTGATGTTGGTGGTTGCAAAGATCAAATCGAGAAGATCCGTGAAGTTGTCGAGATGCCACTGCTATCTCCCGAACGATTCGTCAGCCTGGGAATCGACCCTCCCAAAGGTGCACTTCTGTATGGCCCCCCTGGCACCGGGAAGACGCTCTGCGCTCGTGCGGTTGCCAATCGTACTGATGCTACCTTCATTCGGGTGATAGGCAGTGAACTAGTACAGAAGTACGTTGGTGAGGGCGCTAGGATGGTCCGAGAATTGTTCGAGATGGCCAGAACTAAGAAGGCTTGTATCATCTTCTTCGATGAAATTGATGCTATTGGTGGTGCTCGGTTCGATGACGGCGCGGGTGGAGACAATGAGGTCCAGCGGACAATGCTGGAGCTTATTACTCAACTCGATGGTTTCGATTCGAGAGGGAACATCAAGGTCATGTTTGCAACCAACAGACCTTCGACTCTGGATCCCGCGCTTATGCGACCCGGCCGTATCGACCGGAAGATAGAATTCTCACTACCAGACCTCGAAGGTCGGGCGAACATTCTTCGTATTCATGCCAAGAGCATGTCTGTTGAGAGGGATATCCGATGGGAGCTGATCTCAAGGTTATGTCCCAACAGCACCGGTGCTGAACTTAGGAGTGTGGCTACAGAGGCAGGAATGTTTGCAATCCGTGCAAGAAGGAAGGTTGCGACGGAGAAGGACTTCCTGGCGGCAGTGGACAAGGTGATCAAGGGGAATCTAAAGTTCAACTCGACGGCTACATACATGCAATACAATTAAGATGATCGTTAATGGGATCGCGATTGCACGGGCGTTCAATGGAGCAGGAGCATTTGGTGATTAATCAGAGCACCGGCTTTGTGTACATTAGATGGCGCTTCTCAGATTGCCACAACAGTGTCATTAATACCAAGCGTCAACCATATCTAACAGTCAAATGATGAAAGCAGAACACCGGTAGTGAGGAGACATAGAATTGAACTGCCTGATGCCCTAGCAATGGCTTCCTCTTTGGTAAGCAAGATCGCTCATTGGCAGAGATAGCCGAGGCTGAAGGCGAGCATTAGCGCCGATTGCCTCACCGTATGATTGATTATCCGAATGTCGTTGATGCATTTTACGCCTTCCCGCAGTCTATTTATTGTTTCTTTCTTTTCCAATTGCTCTCCTTCTTCATCCCACCTCACACTGACTGGTCGCCCACTTTAACCTCTATACCATGATTTACTCTGGTTTGCGGAGCTTTGGCTCTGCACCAAAGGTCGGAGAATTGCATATACATCTAACACAGAGGGGCAATCGACTAACAGGACTCCACAGATATTAAGGGCAACTCGTCAGAGCCGACTATTCTCCACCACAAAGCCTGCTGGTAACGACCCATCCATCACTCGACTTGTTAAGCCAATCACTAAACTTATCCAGCCCGAATAATAGCCAATCAGCCATTACGGGCAAAGGAAGCCTCCCCATTCATCAACAACAAATACCCCGTTATAGTAGGCCTGTCATACGCCACATCTGGTACAGATGGTCTGATAAATTTCCCGTAGGATCATGAGTACGATGCACTCGTTGTGGGCGCCGGTGGCGCTGGTCTACGTGCCGCCTTCGGTCTAGCGGAGGCAGGGTTCAATACAGCGTGTATATCGAAGCTGTTTCCTACGAGAAGTCACACGGTTGCGGCGCAAGGTGGGATAAATGCTGCGCTCGGAAAGTGAACCTTCCAGCCCACTACCCGAATGCCATACTTGACACTGACGCGTCGGCTACAGTATGCACGAAGACGATTGGCGGTGGCATATGTACGATACGGTAAAGGGTTCTGACTGGCTTGGTGATCAAGATGCGATTCATTACATGACAAGAGAGGCCCCAGCCAGTGTCAGAGAATTGGAGAGTTACGGATGCCCTTTCTCGAGAACAGATGACGGCAAGATGTAAGGATAGCGGATGATTACCTTAGTGATGTCGTACACTGACTTTTCATAGTTACCAGCGGGCTTTTGGTGGTCAATCGCAAAAGTTTGGAAAGGGAGGTCAAGCATACCGATGCTGCGCGGCTGCCGACCGAACAGGCCACGCTATGCTCCACACGCTTTATGGCCAATCCCTACGGCACAACACCAATTACTTCATCGAATATTTCGCGTTAGATCTCATCATGGAGGATGGTGAGTGCAAAGGGGTCATTGCCTATAACCAGGAAGATGGCACGCTACATCGTTTCCGCTCACATAATACCGTACTGGCTACTGGGGGATACGGACGTGCATACTTTAGCTGTACGTCGGCCCATACATGTACAGGAGATGGAATGGCAATGGCTGCTCGTGCTGGTCTCCCGAACCAGGATCTAGAATTCGTCCAATTCCACCCCACTGGTATCTACGGTGCTGGTTGCTTGATTACCGAGGGTTCACGAGGCGAGGGAGGATACCTACTAAACTCGGAAGGTGAACGATTCATGGAACGCTATGCACCTACAGCCAAGGATCTTGCCAGTCGAGACGTTGTCTCGCGATCAATGACCATGGAGATCCGTGAGGGACGGGGAGTTGGCCCAGACAAAGACCACATATACCTTCAATTAAGCCACCTACCCCAGGAGGTCCTCCATGAACGTCTCCCAGGAATTTCTGAAACAGCATCGATTTTTGCTGGCGTCGACGTCCGCAAACAACCTATCCCCGTCCTCCCAACGGTCCACTACAACATGGGCGGTATCCCTACCAAATATACTGGTGAGGTCCTTACTGTTGATGGAAACGGCAAGGACAAAGTTGTCCCCGGCCTGTTCGCTTGCGGTGAAGCAGCTTGTGTCTCGGTTCACGGTGCCAATCGTCTGGGTGCAAACTCTCTCCTTGACCTCATCGTCTTTGGCCGCGCTGTCTCTCACACCGTCCGCGACAATTTCGAGCCCGGCATGCCCCACAAGGAGATGCGTGGTGATGCAGGCGCCGAGTCCATCAGCGTGCTCGACAAAGTCCGTACCGCTGACGGGCCGAAGAACACCAACGAAATCAGAAGCGCCATGCAAAAGGTCATGCAAACCGATGTCTCCGTCTTCCGCACCCAAGAATCACTCGACGAGGGCGTGCGTCGGATCAAAGACGTCGATAGCTCCTTTTCCGAAATCGGCACCAAAGACCGGAGCATGATCTGGAACAGCGACCTCGTCGAAACGCTCGAACTCCGCAATCTCTTGACATGCGCCGTGCAGACGGCTGAGAGCGCGGCGGCCAGGACCGAGTCAAGAGGCGCGCATGCCAGAGAAGACTTCCCAGAGAGAGACGACAAGAACTGGACGAAGCACACGCTTAGTTGGCAGAGGACACCGCAGGATAAGGTGCAGTTGGAGTACAGAGCTGTGAATAGTCATACGTTGGATGAGAATGAGTGTAAGAGCGTGGCGGCTTTTAAGAGGACGTATTAGAGTGGGGGCGTATTTTTGATTTGGTGGTATTGTGTAGGTAGGTTTGTATATAGCTTTATTCGTGCTGTTCGTCATTTCTTGGGTGTGTAAGTGTACAAAATTTGCCGTTGTAAGAAGTTCGAAGAAGTGATAATCGGTGTTGTGAGTCGATGAACTCTCTTAACGCTTATATCCATTTTGGCTGAGAAGTTCGTGTCGTCTCAATCCCTTTCAATCCATTCCATCACTACAGCCAAACCCTCTTCACCAACACCTCAGCTCAGCTCAGCGCAGCTCTATCCAACTTCTTCAAACCCTACTCAACGTCCTCGTCTCAACTCCTTGCCGCAAAGTGTTGAGTAGGCGCGAGCGAGATGGGGCTGCGATGGGGGTTTGAAAAGTTTTGGATGGGTTGATTTGAGGTTTTCGTTGGCTTGGTTGGTTGAAAAGGGGAGGTATGTAATGGTAAGTTGGGGAGCGGGAGGAGGAAGGGATGAATGGGGGGTGGTGAGATGGGGGGGAAGGAAGGGTGTGGGGATTGTTGGGTTAATGGGTTAATGGGGGTTAGGTTGTCGCGATGAGAGAAGTACAAGGGGGGGATGTTTTGTTAGGGATGGGATGGAGTTTCTTGTTCTGCATCATTGGGCCGCCATGGGTGGTTCTTGGCCAGCTAGCGATAGACTCGAGGTTCAGTACATTGTGTTTAGTTGGCGTTGTCTCGGTTTTTGCCTTCAACATGTTGCAGCACATATACTGTATTCTGTTCGGTCCAATAGATCCCCACCTTTGTATTGCTCGGTACTTGATGTGGAATTATGATAGCTACAAGGAGAACCAAACGAAATAGCCATTTGCTCATAGCTGATGCTCCAAATTACCCCCATGAAGTCCCCAAACAGTTCGCTCCGCTTACATTGACCAAAAAGTAGTTTGTACATTGGTGCGATTGCTTTGACAGTGTGATTATAATGTAAGGGTATGGGAATCACAGAGATAGAATCGGACTTGATGGACACAAGGCGCAAGCTCAAACAAACAGCACTCAACCATCTATCCGAGGTACACAACGGCGATGAAAGCGCTGAGCACAAATGCCAATGGGCTTCCAAGACCAGCGGCGCTGCTGGGGGCCTTGGTCGGGCTTGCGCTTGGGGCCTTGGAACCAGAGGTGGAGCCGCCGGAAGTCGTTGCCGAGGAAGATGTGGTGGCGGTGGAAGTCAGGGTGGCCATGCTCATGGTGGTGTTGCGGCTCATGGGGATGCCGGTGCCGGCGCTGGCAGAAGCACCAATACCAGTTCCGACGATACCAGTGCCGACGATGGCGGTGGTGGTGGCATTGTAGCTTGGCATGGTCGTGGTGGTGCTGTTCTGGGTTGAGGGTAGGGGAACGGGCACGACGGGGGTAACGGACATGGAGGAGCTGTCTGTTGAGGAGGCGCTGGATGAAGAGGACGAAGACGAGGCTGAGCCGCCGCTGAGGCTGAATAGGCCGGAGTAATTGACCGCGCTGGTGCCTTGGGTGATCTTAAGCGCGTAGTTTTCGCCGCTTGGGAGCGACTTGGAGGGTGTCCATGTGTAAGAGTTGCCGGACGCAGAGCCTGATGAGCGAAAAATCAGTTCAAGGGCAAACTCGTAATAGCTAAACAGGTGCACCACTCGGCTTAGAGCTGAGGATGGCTTACCTGTGACGATTTGAACCGTCTGGAGATTGTTTGCGGTGCCTTGCTGAAGAATGATGGTAACAGCCTGTAACAGTAGATGATTAGCGCTGTTTGTTGCCGTTGGGGTGCAGTATGATAGTCTTACAGTGCCATCACCACCGGTCCATTTCAGTTCAGTGGAGCTACCAGCAGTCACTGAAGTTGGAAGCGTAGTGAAAGCAAGCTTTGTCGTCTGCGCAACGGCTGCGACAGCAAAAGATGCGCCGACAAGAAGAGCTTTTGCGAAGTACATATTGACGCTATTGGATAGACGGCAAGGTAGATTTAGGTTAGATTAAAGAGTTTTAGAAGAGGTACGAGACTGATAAACGAGTGGCAGTCTTGTGAAGGTAAACGAGTGTCGATTGTTGTCTTGGAACGTGAAGCAAAGCGTGGGGGAGTAGAAGAAGAAGAGAAGAAGAGGAAGAGAAGGAGCTTCTCGAGAAGGGGGGAGATTCGGGGCAAATCAAATTTGCGACTGCGCGTGAACATTCAGCGTAGGTTGCATATTACTTGCCACTTCAGGTATAGCCGACTCGTTTCAGGGGGTCCAATCACAGTCGAATCACATGATCCTATATTTCGCTCCCGTCCGGTTACAGAAATTATAACCGACATCACGCCAACCGCAATTTGGGGTCGCTTCAGCCGCCAGCGAGCGAGCGCATCAGGAACTACGCACGGCACGTCAGGAGATGAGCGATACATGGCATGCGAATTTGCAATTCGGATTCGCAGGTTGAAGCAGTGATCACTACCATAGTATATAGAGACCTACGCTTGTCGTGAAGCATGCTTCTAGGTGGAATCTCTTTTCTCCAAACTTTGAGTGGCAGACTCCGCGAATGATCGATTTGCGGAGAGGCCGACGACTGGGTTCTCGTGATTCAAATCAAGAGACGTGTACTTTCCGGCCTTAGGAAAATCCCACAGAAAAAGGCTTTAAATGACTGTCGTGGAATGGGCAAATCTGAATGTTCTCTGTAGATCGGTACATCATGCTCTTCGGTGTGACTGCAAGCTTGAATGACCCAACTATTGTTCATATGTACAAAAACTCCAGATAGCCCGTGCCTAGGCATTGCTACATCAATAGGTTCTCTTCTAACAATCTCTTTCGTAGGATCACCGTGATCTTTGCTACTCACTCCATTGCCTTCAGCTTCGCCACTCTCGCCTCCTCCGCTCTGACATTTTTCTGCTTATAGTGAGCAATAAGATCTTCCAGGTTCGCGCTGTGGCCAGCGGGAACGTTATAGGGCGAGCCGGTATTGAAAACTCTGGACAATTGTATTAGCAGTCTAGCCTTGAGGGATCTGCTTTCCGATGGGTAGTATTCGGCCGAATCTACTCTGTGTGAAAAGCACGGACGATCTAGAGAGCGTAGACATACTCTGGAAACTTCAACTCAACATGCTTGCTGCCCGGACTACTCTTAAACAGATTCCGGTCCTGCGCCGCCTGCTCAATCATGGCCGTATGTAACGAATTCCTTTGCTCCCAACTCCCTAACCACTGACTAACGCTCTTGATAAAGCGCGTGATAAGCGGTTGCGCTTGGTCGGCGCTACTACCATTCGAAGACCGGGAGAATTTATAAATTGCGAAGGAGAGGGGTAAGGCGGCGATGGTCAAGTAGAAGCCGCGCTGTTAGGGTAAGCTTGTGCATTCATCGGGATTTCTTCACCGCCAGGGCTGTTAGGGGTAAACGTACGCCCAGTGACTCGTTGACAGCTTCAGGGTGATGGCCATGGTGGGTGGGCTCGTTCTTTCCGGCAGCGGCTGCATGACCACTGGGCTCGCCTGGAGGATGGGTGCTGCTGGCATGGCGCCGCTGTGAACGGCGATACGTCTGCCGGACGAGACGAGCAAGGTCTCGCCTTGTTTGCAGCATTGTGGAAGAAGTGCAAAGCCGCCAATGGATTGATATCAATATGCAGCTTTAAAGAGGTGATATGTGGATATAGCCGCTTAGTCATTGGGATAGACCAATCGGATTTAACAGAGAATATCGAAGATGCCAACTATGAAGAATTTCTAAATTTCTATAAAAGCAGATGTATCTTCTCCGTTTCTCATAAACATCTCTGTGCTATCGTGGCACTTGCTAAATATTCTCAAGGATCTTATTTCGTCATGCTAGCATTTCTTATCACCGCCATCTCCTTCCTCTCCTTCGCTCAAGCAACTGTACCCTCTCCCGCCGCATCTGCAGACCTCATATGTCACACAAGTAACCCAGCAGAATGCTACCCAAGAGAATTTTTACCTACAGACGAATTTCGAATAGTCCATGATGACCAGTCGATTCCCAAGGGTCTCCATGTCCGATTGAACCTCGCAACCGGGGTAAAGGAAGCAAAAATTAATGTACCAGACTTGGACGAATCAGAACAGCACTATTCGGATCTTACCGTTGAAGTACCCATTCCAGAAGAAAAAGAGCAACGTTCAGATCTCATCATCTTGGAAGAACCTGAAGAGCAGCCGTCATCACCCAGCATACATGATCAATCGAGTCCAGAGCACCAACACCCAATACGCCCCCCAACCTTCCAACCCGAGGAGCATTCTCTTTTTGCCGATAGCATCTCCGTTCTTAAGTCATCGCCCAAAGATGACCTAGAAACCCAGCTACTCGCACTCTCTGACCTCCAGGATCTCTCTCACTCTTACCACTGGGGTGTCACCCTGGCTCGAGACAGAGCGATTTCTCACAAAATCTTCCAACTCCTCTCAGCCTCCAGTCTCTCGTCTGACCTCCGCTCCGCTGCCGCTCTTCTCCTTGGTACCGCGATACACAACAACCCAGACGCACTGACAGCCGCACTTAGCCATTTCTATAACGACGAATGGCCCACTGGCCCACTCGAAGCCGTCCTGGTTGCCCTGGTGCATGAAAATCCCCCAAAACTTCTTCAAAGGATGGTGTTTGCTCTATCCGGCTTGTGTCAAGATTCCTCTCAACTATCAAAATTTGTTGATGCTGGAGGGTTAGAGGTCTTGCATAGTATATTTGATAAAGACACTGTGAGCATATCTAGCGATGGCAAACTTCAAGCGAAGATTGCGAACTTCCTTTTGGATCATTTTTTGCAGATCGAAGGAGGTACGAAACCATTAGCAGACACAAAGACGGTCACTGAACCAGGTCGAGTCCAAGGTACGACCGCAGATGGGAAGAATTTGGTCGAGGTAGCCAAGGCCACCCATGTTATTGAGTCAAAGCTCGAGGGAGAAGATCCATGGGTCTTGACAAACGAAGACAAGGAACAGGACCATCTACAAGAAAAAACCGACTTAAATATGGGGCGGAGAATGGCCGGAGTTCTTCAGCCCTGGTGCTCAGTTTTCCCGCAAGGCATGTACCAAGCGGAGAAAGCAGGAACAGTCAACATATTCGCAGATATAAAGCAAGCACATTCCGCACTGGAACGTATGTTGGAAGGGAATGGGTGCAGTTGCGATACCTATTGTAGCTCTCTCGATTGATAAACCGATTCACCACAATCCTATTCGCAACCACTATCCATCCGAGCAAGATGCTGACGCTATCATACACTAAGAACGATGAGGATGTTCATGCCAGATGATATAAATACCTGTGTACTGTCAGTAAGACTACCAGGTTCACGAAGCTCGGAGTTTGCCTACCTTCCCTGGCACCTCAGCGTTCTTCGAGCTCAAATTGCATGTCGCCAAGATCTTGTCCCGCGCCGATATTGCCTTCGTCCACCGTATCCCCTGCCTTCGCCGCCTTCCCTGTCATCTCCTTCGCCTTGGACTCCACAACATTCACCTTCATCTTCTTCCCCTTACCCTTCAACTCAACCAACTCCTCATCTTCGCCACTCCTCACATCACCCTTCTTCACAATCCTCGCAACCCCCTTCTTCTGGACTCTAGGCTTCACTGGAGACCCATCTTTGGAGGCAGTCGCGAGCTTCTTGGCGGCCTTTTTTATTTCCGCTTTGATGACTGGTTCATCCTCAGCATCTTCACCGCCTTTCTTGGCCCGCTTGGCAACTTTCAAACTCTTACCCTCTTCCTCGTCTGCGTCCGAACCCTGTTCCTCCTCCTTGACAGTCGTGCGTGCACGCTTAGTGACCGGCTTGGCGACCGGCTTAGCAACTCCAGCCTTCCCGTCCTTTCCTTCGTCGCCTTCAATACCGTGAGCTCGATCGTGGTCGTCTTTTAATTCTTTAGCCTGGACTTTCAATTTGCGGAATCTATGCTCCAGAGAGGAGGCAGTACGGGCGCCCCCGCTCAGAGCAGCCATGACCTTGTAGTTCAGGGCGAGTTTGGGATTGGCTGCGAGCAACAGTAGGATCAACTCTTCCTCGGTGGGGGCAGCTGAGCCGCGACCCTTGGTGGGGCTGGTTGGTCCAGGTGGGCTGGACATGGTGGCTACTATTGGGTCAGCTATCGCCATCTTGAGAAAGTGTTACGACAGAGAGGTGAAGTATCAGCAGGGTAGTCTTGGAAAGAAAGAGAAATCCTAGGTTGTTGATACTGAACCGCGGAAAGAGCTACCAACCCCCTTGCCCCACCGCAAGAGTAGCCAGCGGCCCCGCCAAAATATTAATTCGTCCTTTCCTGAACAGAAGCATGGAAAATGCGACAGTTTGGGGCGCAACAACAAGAATTGAATCAACGTTTCCGCATTGCCCTCCACACAATCAAGCTTCATCTCTACAGTCCCTCATGGCTAAGGATCACAAGGCCCCCTCACCACTGGGTATCTTCCGCCAAAAAGTGAAGGTACACACCAAAAACACGATGAAAAAGATCGTCCAAGGCGACGGGCCGCAACGTGTTCATAGCTGAAATAGCACCGTAGCGAAAAGCCCGTAAATTATGAATGCTCACGGTGTAATGAGCTGGGATATGCGTTTGATCTGAGGTTTCCTAAAAGTGGTCGGTCGTGCTTTCCAAAATGAGAAATGTGAGGGATTGAGCTGGCGCGTGGAAACTAAAGGACCAAACAAAAGGACAGGAAAAGCTCTGTGCGCTCTTACCTTCTGTTGATTGTATGCTGTGTGATCTGACAAGTTTTCCACGTTCCTGAGGTTTGTTTTCTGGACTTGGTTGTTGCTGTGTTGCGGTTGTTTCTGGAATTATGAGCTCACTTCCAAAAAAAAAAGGGGGGGGGTTGAGCGTCAAGTAACAAGGAAGTGTTTACCTTTTGTTTCGCCCTCAACGTTGTAGAACGCTCTTAGCAACTCTGTAGTCCTGTTTTCAAGGTTGCTGGATTTGTATCGAGAATGTTCTACAATCGTGAGCTCACATCTCACCACAAAGTTCCACGGTCAACTACCTTAGTAGTATTCACCTTTTCTTCGCTCCTCAGTAGAAACCTCCTAGATTCGGTGCGAGTTTCTCCTTGAATCTAGCTGATGCTTGGTTGTACGAGGGTAGTTATTGTCTTTGACCTTGTAAGCTCATTTCAAACCCCATAGTCAAGAGCCAGCTTGTGATGATTACCTACCTTGTGTACACCTTTGCTGTCGTAGAGGTCTTCCGAGTAGTTTTTTTTTGGAGATGTATCGCAAGTCGACACTCTTCCAAAAATCCTGCAAATCACGGTTTTCGAAGGTTGCTGTTATGTTGTGGCTGTCGTTGATCAAGTAGCGCTCGCTCACTTTGTGGAAAAACAACCTGTTGAATTATCTGTTGATTTGTAGTATTATTCACAAACTCCCGTAAAGCAACACCCCCGATGCACGAAACGACAGAATCCACTTGTCCTAAGTAACTAACGAAAGTATTCTACCGACTCTTCTGGATATTGGAAGGATCACAGGATGGGTTGAAAGAAGCAAGATATGGTCAAGTAAGGTAGGCGTGCGGAGTGAAGTGATCCAACCCTCAACCCTCCAACCCCGATTCTCAAGACAAATAAACCCTCTCCACCGCCCCAACACCAATTTCTCCACACTCTGAAAGACGCAAACGGTCAGGTGGGTCGAGATAGTAACTCCCCTGCGCTGGTACTCGATAAAGTGGCTGTGAACCTGAATGGGAGGAGAACTTGATTAAGTCTTTCAACTATCCACTATCCTATCGTAGAAAACCACCCTCACCTTCCCTCTCCCTTTCCCAAACTCTCTCCTCCCCCCCAAAACGCTCTTCTTCCCCCGATATCCTCCCTCTCTTGTTCCCCTCACCCCCCACCCCCCTCCCAACACCCTAACACAACCCCACCCCTCCTCTGAAAAAACCTTCACCTAACCCCAATCCGCCAAAACCACCCAGGCCTGGTAATGTATTCGTACAGCATCCTTAGTGTGAGGAGGAGGAGGAATATGCCTAGGGGGATAAGCATTTCGATCGTTGAGAAAGAGAGGGAGTTGGGAGTCGGGGTAGGCGGGATAGGTGGGTTGGGGTTGGAGTGTATTAGCGATGGAGGATATGTTGGAAGGGAAGGGAGGGTAAGAGAATATTGGAAACGGGATTTTTGTGCAGCAAAATTCATTTAAAACTATAGCTGCCGTCTTAAGTAGATCATACAAGCGCTTGCTAGAAAGCACCAGGTATTAGGTATTCGCTTCAATGGAAAAAGTCCAAGAGCGATACGCCCTTCCACCATTGTCCTACCAGTAGCGTAATGCACGGGTAGGATAATAACACATCCTTCCGATAGAAATCTTGAGATCCTTTAAGAATCTAGTAATACATGCCTTCCGTTCCTCCCGTTCGTTGCCGTCATCTGAAGCTACCCAGCAGCAGCGACCGGCATACTCCCTTTCCTCTCCTCCACCCCCTGCGCTTGGTCCTGCGCTTGTGCAGCAAGAGGTACAGGTATGCTAGAGGCAGAAGGATCTTTACCGGGATCTGAAGGCGGTTGCTGTGTGCCGTTCATAGATGCGTGTATGGGTTTGGAGTCTGGTAGGGTTTGAGGACGCCATTTTGTTAGGATTTTGGTGGTGGGGGCTTTGGCGTCGTCGTCTGGAAGCTGGTTAGGAATTGTTTAAGGGAGAAGGGTAGGATAGTGGCTTACTGTTCCGCCACAAGTCTTCGATTGCGTCTATGCACATCTCACGGACGGGTGGTCTGACTAGGATCAAATAGCTGCGCTTCGATGAGCTTCCTGCCCTTAAACAAACAAGAAAAGGGCTTACTGTATCGCATTAACCGCCAGGGTGACCCTCTCGGGATCCCGCGCCAGCCCTTCCACGCGTTCCAGTATCTTCTCATCTATCCCCGGAACCTCTGACAAAAACCTAATCAGGACCTTGTCCTTTGCATCCAGATACGGCACAATACCGTCGAGAACTTTTAGCACCCATCGTTCGTAATGTTGCTTTGGTGGCGGTGATACTTTGTGTTTCTGCTGTTCCCAAGCTTGCGTTTGCATCCGGTCATTAAACCATTCTTCGTTCAACCAGGAAATCGCTATGGGTATTCGGGTCCGGAAATCTTCAATGATGTATTTGAAAAGGGTCTCTCTTATGCCGTCGCTGAGACTGAGCTCTGTCACGGTCTTTTGGATGGCCGATTTTGATTCCTCCTCGCTTGATTGATCACCTTCTAATCCTGCAGAAGCGCGCGTTGCCAACCTGGTGATCACGGTGATCCATGCCTCTCTATCGTAGTTGCTCCCTGCTAATCTATTCAAACCTGGTTTCTGCCTCTTCGCTGCTGATGGTTCGTCAAGAACACTCATCACGCTGAAGACCCGGCTGATCGTGCCTTTTCCTATGTGTTCTGTTTCCTCAGCAGTCAAAGGCGGCGGCGGCGGTAGTTTGAATGGACCAAGGGCAACCTCGGGGGACGCTTCTAGTGAGTCTTCAGGAGGCAATGCATCTGTTTTGTTAAGTATCTGTTCTGTATCCTCTGTAGGCTGAAAGTCTGGCTCGTAGTCCTCTTCTTCATCGTCGAGAGTGAGGTTTGGGCCTTGGCCTTGCTTGGCTGCTTGTTGACTTCTACCTAAGGCGATGTAGCGAGATCGTACGCCATTGATGGCTTTCTCGAGAGCCTCTTGATTAATGCGGTGGAGTACAGGTAGGGTTATTCTTACCACTAAATCGATAGGCAACTGCGTCACATCGAATGAAGTCAGGCCTACGTCGCCGGTCAAGGTGAAAAGCTGTGCTGAACTTGTAGGACCGGGCGGCAGGGGGGGCAAATTGGGTTCAGCTGGGAGATCAGCTGCGAGGCGCTGACGCTTGGAATTGTCAATTCCGTCTGTCGGCTCGATGGGAAGTGCTCTCTTCCGGCTCCCTTCGTCAAACACTTCGAGGCGGGACTGCATGAGACGATCAATCTGTTGCTTGATTCTAGGCGCGAATGGTCCACTCTCGTTTCTGATTGGACTGTTAGCTCTTGCTTCTATTCAGTATTAGGCGCTTCATACTTTCTTAGGATATTCAGGAGTAGAGCCCTCGTGGTCCTTTCCATAGACTTTATCTGCACCTTGATTTTGGGAGTCATTGGCGAATTGACTTGTTTCATGGGGTTGAAATTGAGTATGGCAGCAACGATCTTGTTCGAGATGGATTGTCGAGTTCTGATCAGAACACCGAGGCAATTCAGGGTGGCATTAACCAAAAGAGCATTACTGTAATCATGGAATCAGGGAGCGGTTCAAGTCTACAATTGTTTCACTTACCTTGGCTCCTCATGGAAGACATTTAGGAGCCTGTCCAAAAGCCCTGAAGCTTCCGGTTCCAGTCTTGGCGGTGGAATCAAGGGATGGTCTCGAGGCACAAGAGCTAGTGAGATCTCACTCTGTTCAGGTCGCTGCGGTCATCATTAGTATGGCGCCATCGTTCAGCAATCTTCGAGATCACGCACCCGTGGATCTGCAATTACGCCCGGTGTCTGCACTTGAACAACTCGTTGCACAAATTTGATGCAGCACACTCGTATTCCAGTAGAAGCCGTGTCCCATCTCTTCAATATGTTGAGCTTGATGGCAGCCATTCTCTCCCATGTTTGCGTATCAAGAGGGTACGTTATGCTGGTAGAAGAGGCCACATGAGATACCATTTACTCGCCCATTTCTCAGTATCACCAGCACGGACGCCTGCGTGATAGTCTACGGGGAGGAGGGACAAGGGTTTACACGTACATGTAACGAAAGACTAAGCCGTAGATACTCGCCGCAGCCTGTACTACGCTCTTGATTACACCCGTATCCTCATCCGGTATGTCCAGCAATTCCTTCAGAGTTTGCAGGACTACGATGCTCAAACTCTCTTTCTGTTGAAGTGGGATTGTAGGGCTCGCGAACGTCTCAGCTAAGAATTCAGCGCCCCATCTTCGCAGCTCAAGTCGTGCATTAGCGCCAACAATTGGTAAGATCCCTTGTACGATTTGAGGATATAGTACGGAGTCAGCGAGGACAAGTTGACGTGCAGCTTCGAGCTGGGTCAGTTGGTCTGCAACTGAGAGAGCCATGGCGTGGTCCGGGTGTTTGTGGTCGTCGTAAGATCAGCTGTAACCAACGTTGTTCAAGCTTTACCCTATAAACTGGCATTCACCTTCATTCACACGTACAATTCATCACCTAGCCAGATGTTTGATACGTCGATCGTAGTAGTTTGCCGGTAGACTAGTAACACATAAAGAGAGGAGTCTACGACGCATGTGTATTATGAAGGAAAGAGGTCGCGAGGTCAAACAAAGCTTAATCGATTTCTAGACAAGGATTATACTAGCGCGCCGTGCTCTACACTAGCGTACATTACCGCAGAGCCGCAAAGGCACAATCCGTCACGATATCAAAGTCGAAATCATATGCTCAGGGCCTAAACGGATTAGTCAGGGGTATCTGTTGATTTAGTTAGCTGAACCTTCACCTCCATAGAATACACACTTACACCTATGGCTGCTTCAACAGGTTATGACCCCCGGACCTCTTATTTCATAGAGTCGCTTCATATCAGTGTGTTTGTGTCCGTCTAGACTACGATACAGTCAGTCAATCAACGTCGTCGTCATCGTCATGGTTAAATAAAGTTACCCGATCTAGACGGACTGCTCAAGAGCTTGAAAGAAGAGGAGCTTAGAATGAAGAGCTTGGAGGTGATCCATTAACTGCACGGAAGAGGCAAATGGTCAAGGCATGCAGAGGGAGGTAATCTGTAATCGTGGAACACCTTGCTCTCATTGTCAAAAGAAAGGCAAAAGATCAGACGAAGGAGACTACATCGATTCGGGTTGGATCAATTACAACGGCCGTCAGAAAGACGGTCATTGATTAGAGTCATGAAGATGGCTCGGGCATTGAGGATCAGTGGCAACTGATTCGGGCATAAACAGATCTGCAGGCAAGTTAATATTCGACAATGATATCAGACAGACCTATTCAATTAGAGTCACGGCAATGACTCGAGCATACAATGAATCAGAATGATCTACAGAATAGAAGCTAGGATGGCTTCGGGCATACAAAGATCTGCAGGCAAGTTGATATTCGACAATGATATCAAACAGGTCTGTTCAATTAGGTATTTGGCAAAGATACTGGGCATAAAAAAAAGAGCCTTCAGAATGAGGTTATTCAGATATCTGGCAAAGGTATCGGGCATTAGGGTCAGCGGCAACTGGCCCGAGCAATTAGATATCGCGGCAACGATATCGGGCAGGCAATTAGGTATTTGGCAAAGATACCGGGCATAAAGGAAAAAGGGCCCTCAGGATGAGGTTGTTCAGATATTTGAACATATCGAGCATACGGCAATGGCAGGTTCAGGAAGACCTATTTGATAGGGGCTAGCATGGCTTCGGTCAATACTAACAGCTATGGCAAATAGCAGGTTACATGGCTTCAGAGGGAGCTAATTGATCAGAGGGAGTTTTTGCTTTCTTTCTCGGCTGCATTGGTTGCAGAGGAAGCTTTCTGGCAAAGAAAGCTTCTGAATAGCAAAATTGGCGGCAGCGAGGTCTGGGATAGGCCTGCGCAAGAGGAGTGTTGATGCACGTGATGCTCAGGGTCTATCCTAATCGGGTTAGTCGGGGGTATCTGTTGGTTTAGGTACCCCAGTTAGGTGAACCGTCCACCTCCATAGAATTTACACACTTACACCTATCGCTGCTCCAACATTTTCAAGATGCCATTGTAAGCGCCTCGAATTGATCTCTCTCCCAGATGTCTTGATTCTGATCTATCCCTCCAAATACCTTTCATCTAATCCTTTTTCCTCAAACTCCCTTTCCTCCATTTACCCTCTCACTCAGATCCCATCTCCCAACCCCCGCCATCCCTCGCTCTTTCACACCCTCAAATCAACCCCACTAACTAAACCTCTACCCACAGCCTCCCCCGCTCCTCCTACTACGATAAAGAATACCGCCAAACCGCCGCCCTAATCCGCGCTCGCCAACCTTACCTCATCAAGAACATAATCACCGGCGGGGCCATCTTCGCTTTCACCATCGGTGTCTGTACGTCCATATCTCTCTCCACCCTTGGGGTAAATTACAAACAGGACGAGGGGCTAATTGTGTTGTGAAACGGAAACAGATGTAATGACCATCAGAGCGGTGTCGCAGGATGATTTCTCAGACGTGCAGATACCGGATGCCCCCGTCCAGCCACCGCGTACGCCGAATGTGGGGGTTGAGAAGGGTGGCAGAGCCGGTGAGTAGTTGATCATAGAGATATTATGACGGGGAGCGAGGGCTCTGTGTTAGGCCCAGGAAATCTGCGAGGTTGGGCGCAGAGTTGGGGCTATTTACCTGGGGCTCAGAGGAATTAAGTTGGCGCATAAGGTGTCTTTTGTACTTGGCACAGCATATTAAGGAGCTGGATTAATGCAGGAGCGGGAAAAACCTGGGCACTATGCGCTTGTCCAGCCATTCGCTTTGATTGCAGGGAATACGGAATTAATATGGCAGATATATGTCATGATTGTCTTGGAGAGCGCAGGAGAAGATAAGAGCCTAAGGCATCAAAAGCCAAATACATAGCACATCTCCTCTCCACTGACTGTAAGAGGCAACCCAAAATCCTATTCGTGAATATAAACCCTACAACGCAAGTCTCCACCATTATACAAGTATATAACTTAACAAGAAGGGAGTTCAAGATTGGGTACCCCCGCCCTCGCATTAATGTTCTTACCAGGCAGCCACTGCACCAAATACAACAGCCATCAACGCGCCACCCACATTCAAGCTATTTACCACCGCTCCGTTCCTCGGCGCACTAATAGCCGACGCACTCGCCGAAGATGAGCTTGATCCCGTAGGACTTGCGCTCGTGCTTGAAGTCCCGCTGGTCGAGGTCCCGCTAGTCATACTCGTTGAACCTGTCGAACTCGAACTACCAGTAGTGCTAGTCGACATGGTTGACGAGCTACTACCAGAAGTCGTGGAAGAGGCAGAGGTAGCGCTGCTGGCGGATGTAGACGAGGAGCTATCAGTGCTGCTTGCGCTTGCACTGCTGGAGCTGGTGACGGAGGCGACGGTGTTGCTGGACTCGATAACGAACTGCGGGGTGTAATTAACCTTAGTAGGGTCCGTGTCCGATATGATTTCGAGGGCGTAGTCGGAGTTGCGCACAGTGTCGGTTGGGGGCGTAAAGGTGAAGGCACCGTTATTTGGAAGGTTTGCTGTTACGAAGATGGGTGGTCAGCTGCGTTCGAATGTTGAAGGATGTGCCGTGAGTATTATGCTTACATCCAATAACAGTACCCGAGCTCAAGTCGCTGTTGGCGCCTTCGCGCAACCGGAGTGTGACAGTTCCTGGAGTCGTTGGATTCCACTGGATATCAGTGGGCTTGCCAGCAGTGAAGGAGAATCCTTGGGGGACTTTGAAAGGGTTAGGGCCAGTAGCCGTTTGCGCAAGGACCGCAGTCGAGAAGGCCGCAACGGCTAGGAATATCGAGCGCATTGTGGATGGGGGGCAACTGCGTCCGGCCTTTGTACAGGAGATATATAGTTATAGGTTCGTTTGATTAATATTCGTTGAAGTTTCAGTGTCCGGGAAACGAATGTACAAGAAGATGAGAAATACAAGATGACTTTAAAAACGACAGTAGAATTGAATTGAGGATTTAAAAAAGAAGAACAGAAAAGCGAAGGCTAGAGGGGTCGGAAATTCGGAAGGACCAAAGTCTCGAGTCTCGACTATGTACGAGATAGGTAATCGAGATCCCGGGAAGCGCGAGATCGCCCGACAGGGGCTGCAAGAGATCTCGGGGCGTACCGAACACCACCATCCACCAACAATTGAAAGAAGAGGCAAACGAGAAAAACAATCTGTACGCTCTGCATATCTTACGACAAATATATTCTGGCAGCCTAATATGACTGTGGCCAAATTCCAGGAAATAAGAATAATCTTTCCTGGTCTTCCATGTACAGAAAATGCTAGGGCACCCACGGTCCATGATGCTTGGTAAGGCTGTGAAGGCTCCTTGCCCTACCACAGTGTGGTTTTTCAATGAAACCATCGTGGCTCTCGTATCACTCAATTCATACCTCCAGAACGACTCACCGGCAAGGCTATCAGCGGATAATCGTAAGAATGTTGTCATCGATCATCGAGTCCTTTGCCCCGAAGAAGGTTCCAATGCTATTTAGACCCCCTGCTTTGCATTTAATAAAAACGAGAAAGAGGCCAGGGGCTATTGATCCATTTCCAATTTCTGTCCTTCCCAGTCACCGGTTTCTTTGCACGCATCGGGAGGACTGGAGACGATGAAATACCATTGTTTTGCTGAACGAATTGTAGAGGGCATTACAGACTTAGAAATTCAGAAGAGTACAGAATCAGCCAGAGCAACAGAGGATCTAGCCACAGAGGAAACTGCTTTTCATACTAAGAGAGCGAAGAGACCCTGTCCCAAGCTCTCAGAGGCGAACGAGCGGCGATTTTGCCCCTGGATATACTTTAATTTGACCTTAGGTCACGGTTACATCTTTATGTGCGGCCGCAGATTCGGTGCTCAGTGCACCTGGAACCTAAGCATCTTTGATTGAGTCGTGATCTTGTTCAGGCCTGGCCTTAGTCGGTTCAACCAGGCAGTAAGTGGAAGCAGCACTGGAGCGGTTGAGATCGCCAGCTCAGGCTTAGCCGCCAATGCACGGCCTCGAACTTTAGGTACCGTTAGAATACTAGAATCCCTAGGTGAGATTTCACCGTCATAACAGAACATTTGGGAAATACGGCGCGACGTCCTATTCGACTGAACGAGCGGTTGTAGAAGAATTAAGTGTTAGGGAAGGCAATGCATGGGTCGTCCGGTCAAAGTTAAGATGACTGGTAGATATCGACATAAGGTATTGGATGATCAAAATGATGATTGTGAGATTGCGTAGGAATGACGGTGAGAAAGCACCAAAGAATTAGAAGAAGTGACGTGGCGCCGATATGAGACATGACTAATAACGGGGTTAGTGTGACCTGAGGCAATGCTCGATTCGATCCGTATACAGAAATTGATGGTAATCAAGTACTTCCGTAATCTCATTCAAAACTGCGACACCTCTCTCATTCCTTCGCAATCGTTGGTTCGCTCTCTAAGTGATGCAGATGCGATAGCCTCGTCGAGGTGACCAGACGACTGTGAACAGCGTCACTAAATCCAAACATACCCGACGACTGCATGGGCACAGCGGCAAAGAACATGCCGCAAGCTTTTGGATTCGGTTTCAACGACGAAGACATTGAGGACGATGGGGATAGAGAAATGCCAGCTACCACTAACGATGGAGAGCCGCCAGACGACACATGTGAAACGGCGAAACCTAAATTGCATACTTTACAGGAAATGGTATGACGCGTTGCTATGCTTCTTTTAACTTCGAGGATGGCATGTCTCCGGAGAACTTCGAAAGCGCCTTTACTGTTCCTTAAAGCGAGGTTCTAGACGATCTCACAATACTCTGTCTCTGTAGAAGCCGTGAGGTTTTCATTGAGAGGACTGTTGCCACCCATGCCTAGGTTTGCAGCCATGATGTACAGGCCCACATCTCTGATTTAACTGCTATAACTTCTACCCTGTTACCTGCTGCCATCTACTGATATGGTATTGATTTCCTTGATGCAATCGCCTTTTGTTAATATTCTCCAATTCTCTTTATGATATGTCTTCAAATGGACACCCTGAACACATATCTTATCTCTGGCGATTCCGTGCTGATCTTAACAGCTATCAACTCTCCCTGATACCATCTCGTACAGTTCTGTTGAAGTCAAGGTCCTTGAAAGACAGGTTCGACATAGCCCGGTTTACCTTCCGCGCCGCGAGCTATTCGACATTCGCGCTCAATTGATGGCCGAGGATACTGGTATAGACCAATCCGTAACAGCCAGTCTCTCTGCCGACGACATAACGCCGAATATCTATGAGGGCGGCTTCAAGACCTGGGAATGCTCCTTGGATCTCGCCAGCTATCTTGGCTATTATATACCTAGGTTGGGAACACTCGGACCGAAAGATTTGCATATCGTTGAGGTACGTCTTGGTCCAGCCTTGGCGCTCGTTGCGCCTTGATGAAGACACTCCAAAGAACGGTGAATGACTCTCCTAACTAGCTTGGGGCTGGCGCAGGCCTTCCGATCCTTTCGCTTTTCCGAGATCTAATGGTTGATGACTTGCGTGAACCATTCCCTAGCGTTCAATTGACTGTCACGGATTACAACCCCTCAGTCCTCTATTTATCTACCGTCCCCAATCTTCTCCTCGGCTGGGCCAATAGTCTCGATATCCAATCTTCATGCTCTGGCGACTTGGAGGTCACTCAAGAACTTCAACAGCTGTTTACCGACTCGTTGAATCGATTCGGTATAAATATCTCTGCCGTTTCCGGTGGCTGGAGCCCTGCCCTTGTTGATCTCATCTCATCACAGCATCCCCCTCCAAATGAACGCATAGTAACATGTGACACGCTAATCATAGCAAGCGAGACCATCTACTCGCCTTCTACCATCCGCCTATTCACATCAACCTTGCTCTTGCTGCTTAAAGCAACCGAGGAGCGAGGTGGCAGGTCGCTGGCGCTGATCGCTGCGAAAAAGGTCTATTTTGGCGTCGGTGGTGGGGTAGACGAATTTCTTACGGTCCTGGATGAGATGGGAGGGGAGGCCTCCGTGGTGTGGGAGAATGAAGGTGAGGGCGTGGGAAGAGTAGTTTTGGAGGTTGTTGTTGGGGCGTATGACAAAAGATATCACAATACCGCGGAGCTCATGAGGCGATTACACAGACCAAGATAGGTCGGCTCGGCTTCAACATTGAAGGACTCCGCTTCCGAAAAACCCGGCCGATTGAGCTTCAGCGATATGGCCGAGTTGAGACGATGAATCTGGGAGTCCACGACTAGACGCAACAGACAGGGGCTCGGAAACGTAAGGGCTAACGGCAGGCTCAAGGTAGAGCCTCATCATACAGTCTCCAGCGTCCATCTCATCAATTTCAACAAGCAATCGTTCTCGCTTCACTGACCCTCTCCATAGACTTAGCGGTGTGGACTGCTTCCTCAACATGGTGGCAGAAATATTAACGCCCCGCTTCACAAGCCCATTCCTCCAACCCTCTTAAACATCGCATCCGCTTAACGCCCCTAATTGATCCATTTCCCCTTGTCCGCCCGAAATGGAAACACCTTCCCCCACCCCAACGTCTTCACCAGCCAGCAAATTTCCTCCGGCCACTTCAGCTATTCTCGCCATCTCCTCCAATCCCCGAGTTTTTCACTTCCCACTTTTTACTATACTTTTTCTCCATTAGTTTTGGAATATACTCTAACGCGTTCATCGTCACTTTTTTTCTTCTTTGTCTTCTTCTAGTGTTGAACTGCAAGCTACTGTATGAGCGCTACGGCGGCTAATGACCGATTTGAGGCGCTGGAGCGTTTGTGTTTGGTCTACATAGTTAGATGACGCTGCGAGATGTTATGGTGAAATAGGCTTGAGTTTTGTCTAGGAGAACTTTGTGTCACACCATTAAATATGAAGTAGAAGTAAAGAATCTTCCAAGGGGGAGTTGAAGGTCCAAGGAAACTCTAGCCGTGCAAAGTGGACTTTTCTGTTTTCTCGGTGCTTGTCTGCCAACGTGGGGGAAATTCTTGTGCGAGTTGGAAAGATAGATGGGGTTTCCTTCATAACAATGGTTTTGGGTAGAAAATCTCATTCTATTGAGTGTGAAAACCAGAGTGTTTCCACTCGTCGACTTCGCCATGTGGAGGTTCCGTTTTCTTTCAAGTCGAAAGGTGTGAGACCATATTTACCTCCGACACCACCGCATCATGATTAAAATCCTACACATGCCACCCCGCTCACTACCCCCTCCGCCTCCCCCACCCCCATCCCTAACCCCTCCACCTCAACCTCAACCTCCACGACGGGCCCCCTAAACCCCTTCCTCCCCCAAACCACATAATAAACCACACTAAACCCCACCACCGCCCCCGTAACCACGACACTCCAATTCATGGTCCTCGCCGCCGCCTTCGCCCCCGGCGGCCAAAAGCTCCAAAACACCACAAACAGCATCCACGCGCACGCGAAGGCGTTGTTCGCCACGCCGTACCATCCCGGTATGCGCCAGGGGCCCCAGGTGAGGGGCGGGGATGCGATGGTGGGGGGTTGTGGTGGTGATGGTGGTGGTTGGGGTGGTTGGCGGTGGGGTTGTTGGAAGGAGGGGGCGTGGATGCGAGCGGTGGTGCGGCGCCAGAGGAGGAGGACGGAGGGGAGGAAGTAGGAGGCGTAGAAGGAGGAGACGGAGAGGGAGATGACGTCGTTGAAGAGGGTGGGGGAGGCAATGTTGAGGAGGAGGAGGAGGGAGGGGAGGGTGGTTACGAGGATGAGGGAGATGAGAGGGATGGATGTTTTGGGGTTGATCTGGGCGGGGTTAGGGGTTAGTAGGGTTTCGTGAGGGGGTGGTTTCAGGGGATATTGGGGTGTGTTCAAGGAGGGTTTGGAATAAGATGACTTTGTGGACGGGAGAGGGAGGGTATGACTGAACGTGGCTGGCCTTACCCTACTCAGGTATCTTGAGAATGGAAGACCTTTGTCGCGGGCGAAAGACCAGGCCATTCTTGAAGATGTCGCAACAAAACCAATCGTCGCGCAGATGCTCATGATAATGATTATGGAAACCATGATTGTGGTCCCGCAAACCGAGTTGGTTGCTTGAGCGAATATCTCGATAAAGGGGTACCTTGTGGGAGTATTCTTTTCAAGCCGTAAGCGAGAGAACCAGCGAAGGGAAGTGTGAACTTATCTACCAAAGCGTTTTTGATATCCCCGAGGCAGAACAAGAGCGCCATCGTCATAGCGAAACCGAGAGCGCCGTTGAGGAGGACGCTCATGAATATCGCGCGCGGGACGTTGAGAGAAGCATTTTGGATTTCCTCCGACATCTGGTAAGAATGTAAGCGCTAGAGCGTGTCAGAATGTATTAATTCTTACGTGAACAGCAGCGTCGGCGCCTGAATCATGATTTGTGAGCTGGGATATGTAGTGAGTCTCTGGATCTTACTTACCAACGAATTCGGCGACGCTCCCGATGAGTCCTACGCAAAAGGAGAGGCTTTGAGTAGACCAGTTCCCCTCATTCAGAACAGTATCAAAAACATCCGGGGCTGACGTATGTGGAGCCATGTAAACAAAAGGTATCAAGATGCCAATGAAACCCAGAATATGAAGTATTAAAATCAGCCCCTCGATACGAGGCAGAGCACTGTTAGCAACGGCGTTGGTGAATATGGCAACGACAACAGAAGCCCAGCTGAGTAGTGTGCCATGCAGAGGGTTGAAAACATAACTGGAATAGTTCAGGACGATAAGGCCTTGAATCATTGTGCCGGCAATGTAGCATTCGGCGGCCACGGTGGCTATCCAGGCAATCGTGGTGAGCCAGCCTGTGAAGATCATTTCAGCCACGGAAAAATCTCCAGTTCCTCAAGACGTCTCGGGGGAGTGAAAAGCAGCCGTCGGTTCTTCGGATTGCTGTCTAAGGCTTATTCGTGACATACCTGTCGTGTAGCTCAGAAACTTTCTGGAAGACTTCGGGGCGAGCATGAACACCCAATAGTATTGTCCCCCAGCTATAGGAGCTCTATATGTTCGAATTTCAGTTCCTGAACATGAAGATGGTGAGATTTGGAAGCCTTACATCGAGGCCAGCTCGCCAATAACGGTGTATGTTGATAGACTACCAAACCATGCTATCAGGAACCCATATGCAACGCCAGCTGGGCCTCCACTGAAGTAGGAGTTAGCTATTGACGTATGGAAAGTGATACACAATCACGTACTTGACAAATCCGGCTGTAAAGAGCCTGTCTACGGTTAGAATAACGAATTGATATGTGGATCGATATCCCACTCACGGGAGAACTGTCTCCCACGTGACTAGTATCGTACAGCTGAAGCCAAATAGAGACAGAAACCCAAAGTTGCGCTGAGTATCGTCAGCGAGATAATTTGATACAAAGCCGAAAACCCTGGAATTTTTACCTTGAGTACCTGCTTCTTACCCAAGCGAGCCAGTATCTCTCGGTCATTATCAAAGGAGCTTTTAGCTTCGATGTCTGCCATCACGACTATCCATGTCATTCAGAGAGCTCATGTTCGTAGATTGTGGATCTTCATCACAAGAAATAGTATGTGAGAAGTGGGAGATGAGTCTGCTCGAGCATCAAATTGTAAGAGATTCCAATAGTCACCAGGAGAAAACAGCTATGTCCAGATACGATCAAACAACGAGTTAACAAGAGTGAAAACCGAAGGAATCGCAATCTTTTGGGGCACCAATAAAGATGTGGGCGCCAAGCAATGGAAACTTGCTCAAGACTCGCTGGACTTGTCCACTTGAAGAAAAGTATCAACAATTTCTCGTTCCGTCCTATCTAGTATAACCATGCATTGATGGCCAAAGGTAACCCCACAGACTCGGAGTAAGCCCATTAACACTATTGCAGCAACACTGGCTGGCATGGTAAGGCGCAGAAAGCTGCTCCGTTAAAGACTCGGAGCACATTCTCTTTGGCACACCTTAAGGTACCTTGATAGGTTCGATGGGCAATTTCGTGCATTGATTTGTGACTCTTTCAAAGCCACCTCGTCGACACCATGGCAAATTATTGCCCCCCTTACTGCGCAAACCCCAAAACCGCGCATTAGTACTGATTATGCCACACTATGACTTTTGTGTACTAGCGTTATAAAATAACGTTAGCGTGGGCGGTTTGGCAATTTGCGCAGATAGAGGTTAAACACGAGTATTGTTTAGTGGTTGAGAAGGTGAAGCTCGAATGTAGAGATTGCGTACCCGAGAACGAATATTGTGCTGTTGTGGGGTAACGAGCTGTGTTTTGCACTGAGGTTGGGAGGACGGGTTGTTCTTTTGGCGTGATTTGGGACTGGGTGGTGGGATGATTGAAAAGCGCAGGATGGGGGTGCGAAAGGAAGGCAAGGTTGAAAGATTGAGGGTCTGTGGAGGTAAGAAGCAGGGTAGGGATGATGTGACACCCAGATGGCTGAATGACGATGTGAGTGATAAGTTGGTCTGAAGATGATTAAACGAGTGATTATGATTTGATGTGACTCGTTAAAGAAATCATCAGAGCAATCGTGATTCAAAAATGTGAGAAGAGTAGGGGATCGAACATGCGAATAGTGCAGAGGGATATTTAGAATAGAATATCATAGACGAAGCTGAACATCTTTCGAGATGATTAACTGAAAAATTCATCGTATAAGGTTTTGTAAAAGGGTTGAAAGAAGTAGGAAATCAACATGAGAATTAACGACAAGTTGATTCTCGAAGAAGAGAAAGTTAGAAACCAGAGTATCTTTCCATATGTCTCATTAAACAAATCGCATGAGGAATCTTTGTCAGGCTTTCAAGAAGAGTAGAGAGACGAACAAGTAAGTTGACATAACAGAACATGCTTCAGAGCAAAAGCAAAGCTCTTAAACGCTTGCTTGACTTCTCGAAGTAGTTAAACAAGCTTGTCGACTTGTAAAAGAAACAGAATGAGGTTAAAATAGAAACAATTTCTCGATACAGTTAAATAGATGATTCGTAACTTGAGTTTCAGCGAAGCTTATAAGAAGATAGAAAAGACGAACCAGAAACGTAGAAAAGATGTTTGAAAAGAAACAGAGATACTCATGCCTTCTCAATAAGGCGTAACAGCTAACAGATCGATTAGTAAAGTTCTGAGTGAAATATGATTAAGAATTAAGACTGCCTTTCGAACTGTTCAGCTAGAAACTTCATAAGACGGGTCTTACTAAGAGTCTGAGAAGAGAAGTATGACGATTACAAAAGATGATGCAGAGAAAATTCTTGAGGGCAAAAGAGAAATGCACTGACGCTTGATCAGCTTGACTGAGTGATCAAACAAGCTGATTAATTAATGAGATTAAGAAGGCAGAACTAGAAAAGAGACGTTTTTTCGATATACTTGAGTGAATAGTTCACAAAATGAGTTCCGGTTCAGAGTCTGAAAAGAGAAGAAGGACGACTACAAAACTTGACGTAAAGAAAATATATGGGCCCAACAAGGCAATGCATGGGCGCTTAACCGACTTCTCGAAGTAGTCACACAAACCTTCGGGATTTAAACCTCAAGAAAAGAACTTTTTGCTCTGAGCTATGGACATAAATTGTCCAGGAAAACTCGCCACCCCTATCTTACATACAGGCCCGAAACTACTACTTCCGCCGCTCCACAACTAGGCCAGAACGCGCTAAAGCACCATTTGGTTGAGCCAGAGGGGGTCCTGCGCCGAGATGGCGTGTCCGAATGACCTCGTCACCACGACTGTAACGAACAGCCTCGGCGGGTATTCTGCGTAATTGCCCCTTTTGTTCAAGTGGAACTCCAGCTTAGTCGAGGTCTCGCATATCGTGCAGGCTACGAGATCTTGCAGACCCGAGTAGGCGTTCTCGTGGCAATATAGGATGCCGTCGACGACTCGGGGGTGGCTGGCTTGGATGTGGGGGCAGAAGCTGATAGCATATCCGACGAGCTTACGCTCAAGCCAGTCCGCCCGGAGGAGTTGGTTCCTACTTGGCCTTGGGCCCAGATCCAAGTACCACTCGTATGTTACTCTGATGCCTCCAAGGAGATGCTTGGACCATCGTATACTTGCTGGTAGGGGGGGCATATCTTTCTTTTCGGCTCCAGCGACTGGAGCACTGCTGCTCTCTTCGCCTAACACGCCGACGACAGTTCGGCCTATGGCTAATTGACCACGTACTTTGTAAACCGCGTGCTGACTAGCTCGAAGCTCCCGGAAACGGATTGTATGATCGTGCGTGAGATAGACTTTTCCCAGTTGGCCTTTGCAAACTCGTTCTTCACCGGATTTGCCCACTTCTTCCTGCGTAAAGGCATCCGCATCATGTCTTGTTCTGCACGCACTACAGGCAAGCCGGTCGTTAAGACGATGACTTGTGTCACGTTCATCCATACAAACTCGCTCAAACATCAGGTCAGAGCTTTCCATAACTCGATCCATTAGTGTGGTGAACGCTGGGGTGCAACTGTACAAGATGCGACTTAACATCCTAAGCGAAATCTGCGAGTTGAGCGGGAGTTGATTGAGAATCATGTCCCATACCTCTTGAGACAAGTCTGGTAGGTGCGTGGGCCCGCTGCTAGGAGAAGAATGCACAGACGCCATAGTGAAAAGCCTGATAATTGGCTAGATGTACCTAGATGAAGACAGGTCCGGCGGTTGATCGGCGTTGATTTTAGTTTAAAAAGCTTGAAGATGGTGTATGTCTATCTGGACGAAGACAGGTGCGGTGGTTGATCTGCGTTGATTTTTGTTTAAAAAGCTTGAAGATGGTGTATGTCTATCTAGAAGACAGGTGCGGCGGTTAATGGCGTCTGATCTTGGACAAAAAGCCTGAAGTTGGTGTAAGTTTATGTAGACGAAGACAGGTACGGCGGTTGATCGTGGCCCGAAGTTTAGTACAACTAAACTTGGTAACGTCAGCTTCTGGATATGATTTCCACAGATATCTTGCTCACCTAAAGAAGGAGCTTGTGGTCTCTGGGTGTAGTATACTACTAAAAAGTAGAAGAGTAGCAACAAGCGGAGCGATTGTGAAGAGGGGTCTAGACTTTTGACAGAATAGCACGCGTAGAAGACGGATGGGGCAATAAGATGAGATGAGCCGTGTTCCTTCTTAGAATCAGCCCCTAGAGTGGTCCTAGTAGTCAATATGAGATGCTCGGACGATCGCATGCAGACAGCTTGATCTTTGCGGTCACGGCATGGATAAGATGTATCAGTAAAAGGCCTTGAGGCTTAGGATACCTTGAACAATAATGAATGAAAAAACGCGAGGCGGGAGGCAGGCTAACGACGCGGTATAGGCCCGAAGATTATCCATGGCTGTCATAGTGCACGATGGCTAGGGGTAAAAGAAAAGCCGAAAACATAAGTTTTCATCAGGATAACTCTCGAAAGGAGTAATTACAAAGACTATGTCTCAACGATATGATACGATATTGTCTGACAGCGTATGAAAGCATGAAGTAGATTGAAAAGAGAGGTCGAGCCAGCTGCAAGATAGAAGAGAAAGGCATGGGATCATATCTGGACTGGAAAGCAGATAAAATGGCTATAGAGATGGGATATGAAAACAGCCCGGGCCTTCACATCTTTGTATATTTCAGCTTAGACCTGCTCTCATGCATTGATTTGAAGACCGAAGTAGGGTAATCAGACCATGAAGTAATTGCTCGTATCCTCGTACGGTCTTTCGATGTAGCAATGTCGTCCAGTCGTCGATAAATAGAGGGGGTGCAAATCACGCTAAGCGTCAGGGGTTTTATCTGACTAAGCATCACTCCTAGCAACACTGACGTATCAACAAAGCCTAGCCAAGGACTTGTACGAAAGTGATAGCTGCACCTCCCCAGTCTTAGTAGAGACCAAGGCATCTACCAACATGCCTACCCACAAACCAATCGCACCCTATCATGTTCAAAAACTACAGGAGAGGTAAAGGCCGCGGCGGTGACGCCTCCGCCCAGAAAGTCCCCCTCAAAGGCCTCTTCTCCAACGGAGTCTGGCACTGTAACTGCGAGCCCCGCCTTCCAGCTCAAAACTTCCAAACCAAAAACGGTGGCAAGAATCACGGGCGCTGGTTCTATACCTGTCAGCTACCTCAGCCCAAACGCTGTGATTTCTTCCTCTGGGCCGATGAAGCACAATCCAGAGAAGCAGCTGCTGTGCTGAATAATTCTCGCTCGGAGCCGGTGTCTGCTCCCCAGACTCCTAGCAAGGGTTTTATAGATGGAGTCTCTACGCCTCAGACGCCAAAGTCACTTGGTAGATTGAGGCAAAGCAGTCTAGATATCACAGCTCCCTACACCCCCTCCAAACCCCCGAGCGCCCCCCGCTTTTCTGTCCCGAGCAGCATTAAAGCACCTACGCAAACCGCTGCTGCCGAGGAATCTTACGATTGGCCTCTCAGTGATGATGAAGAACTCTCCAAGGTCGCCGATGAGCTATCCAGCAATGCGATGCCACCGCCTGAGACTCCGCGCAAAGCCATAAAAATTGATCTGCTGTCTACACCGGGGAAACGCAAACGTGATGGATCAGAAAGTGAAAGCGCTGCTGCATGGCCTACACCAACCTCTGGCGCAAACACTGATATCTTCACCACCCCCTCCACCAACGCCCGTGCCAACACCCTCTTCCCCCCCAGCGCCGGCCTCCCCTCCCCCGCCGAAACACCCTCGCCCCGGCGCTTCAAAGATGCTCTCGCCGGAAACAGCCAAGACAGCGACCTCGCAACCGAGATGCTCCAAGCGCTCCAAACCGCATCTACATCTCCTGACATCCTAGCCACCGTCAAAGCTATCTGCAACAAGCACGCACTGTTTACGCACGGCGTGATCAAGGGGAGAGACATCTCCAGATCCCTGATTGCGAGCAAAAACGAACGGGTTACGGAGCTGCAGGGTGAGATTGAGGGGCTGAGAGCGGAAAGGGAGACGAATAGAGCGGTGATTAGGCATTTGAGGAGGGAGGCCGAGGAGGGCAGGGGGAGGTCGTAGGGATTTGCTGCATGGACAGGTGTGCGGGTGGGACTATTTCCGGTTAACGTTTACGAGGAGTGCCATGATTCGAAGATAATTCCCTGGTGTTTGGTAATCTGAGTTGACGTATCGGATTTCTGTTTTCCAAAACAAGCAGCATAAATACATTTACAAAGATACCCCAATGACCATCTACTCTCCTCAACCCTTCTTCCGGCATATAATATCATCTAAAACATACATCAAACCCCCCCCCCCACACAACATCTAAACCGCAAACCCCCCCACACACCCCCCCAAAACACCCCTCACTCCAACCCCCCCCCCCCCCCCCCCCAGGTTCCCCAAAACACCCCTCCTAACCCGCCCCCCCACCATTTCCCTCCCACCCGCTCAAACCCCCCCCCAAAGATAACAAACCTGCCCTGCCCTGCCCTGCCTACCAGCCAGCTTTCCGATCGCCCCTCCCTCTACACATTGCATTTTTCTGCTGAGGTGGCCTTCAACGCTGGCGGTGGGGGAGGTGCGTGAAAAAGAGCGGTTGTGTTTTTGGGTGGGAGGATGAATGTGAGTTTCGTGCGTGGTGGGAGGGATGGTAGCGTAGCAGGGGGGGGGGATTTGAGGGATTTTGGTGGGTGGGTGTGTGTGTGTGTGTGTGTGTGTGTGTGTGTGTGTGTCTGTGTGAAGGTCAGGTGATGGATGGTTGATGGTGGTTTGGTAGGAGGGATGAGGTGGTTGAAGAGGCAGAGGATCTCGAGGTAAGGAGTGGGAAGCTGGAAACTGTGGGGAGGTTAGGTGCTAGGAACGGATGAATTTGTTCAATATGGATTGGATGAGCCAATGAGCTATTTAGCATTATGTATTATGTACACCTATTTCTCTTCAATTTAAGCTCCACTGTCGGTGAAAAGAAGCTGTAAAAACACATCTTCCGTATGGGTATATAGCAGCCAGCAATGGAAAGCAAAACCCATTCCGAATCCATTTTGTTCAATCAACTTTTCGCCAGGGACTCCGTACACTAGATCGGCGGAAAGAAGGCAGGAGGATATGTGCACATAGAATCAAAGAAAGCAAATGGGTAGTAACGATGTTGAGCAAAGCCGCCGTATTGTTGCGGTGCGTCCCAAGGATGACAAAGGACACTAATCATTTGATGAACAGTGACATCATGCTCTTCCTTTTCGGTTTCTGCCCGGTCTGAGGAGTAGGTGTGCCATCCCTCCCATCCCCATCGGTAGCGTTTTCGGGAGAGGCCCAGGGAGCAAAGGCTGGATTTTTGACCAAGCCGAGCTTGTCGCGGGCGGAGTTAGGTAACTTGGGTATCTCCGAGTCAGACCCTAGCGCCTTGGCTGATAAGGGCGAGCGGTGAAGCTTGTTGACGGTGAGAGGCTTCGGATCATCCTTGAGAATCGGACGGATTGAGACATTTGCTCTAGGGAGCATCATCTCTTCGGCTTCGCCAGCTGGGAATGGCTGAGGGTTTGGCTTGCGTCTTGCCGATGCCGGAGGCCCCAGTATGTTGACCCCGGACGATTGGAGAGTGACTTCTTCGGGTTTGGGAGGTAGCTCAAGCGTTGTCGTTTTTATGTCGTCGTTCGTGTCACGCTCTGATTGAGGTGAAACCAAAACTATCCTGGGAGAGGGGTGTGGTGGGGGTGTTGCTGGCGACTTGTCACTGGGTGTAAGGGCTGAAGAAGCGTAATGCTCGGGAAGACCAGTGAGGTCCATTGAAGATTGTTTACTAATGCTTGCGGGGGTGTTTGGAGGTTGCGAATTATAGCGAGGGAATAAGGACGTAAAATCAGGATTCGCCAAAAGCGAGGATGCTTTGTTATCGCAAACGGAGCCTTTGGCGACGCTCCCACCAGAACTGCTTCGATTCTCCCAGCCATACATGTCAGAAAGGTTACCGCCGCTCTGGTTGTACGATAGCTTTCCGTTCCGCCGGTGGTCCAATGCTCCTCGTGAAGCTCCTGCCGAAGAGGATGTGCTTTGTGTTCCATTCGATCTTGAACTTGCTATCGAACGACTGTAGCCAGACATCGACTGTCGCATTGCCGTTTGCTTTTCTTTTTCCCGGTCTTTGGCTGTGTGTGGAACACCATCCCATTTCGAATTGACCTTCGGGACCGTCGGCGGTAGTTTTGCGGATGACACGCCAGGCATGCCGACAGGGGCGACTCTGCCGTTCTTCGATGCCCCCTTCTTCAACATTTGTTTCTGGTAATCCTCAAAAGCTTGCGAGGATGGTTCCTTGGCAGAGAACATGCGGAGGAATGAGCCCCCTCGGTTTTTTGGTAGAGGTGTGTTGAGTGGTAGGGGAGAGGGTGGCTTGGGTCTATTCGTACTCAGAGCATCAGATGGTAATCTAGCCGATGTCGGGGAAAGACTGTAATCGGAATATCCTGGAGATGTTGGAGCCGTAGAGGCGTTCAGAGAACACCCATCTGCAAGACCTGTGCTGCGCGAGCTCGTGGTGTCAGACGACTTTGTCCGATAGAGAAGCTTAGGCATATGAGGCGGGCGTCGTGCTTGCAGGTTCCCATAGTTGGAGTCTGTAGCTGCCATGACAGCGAACGGTGGGACCAATGTTTTAGGATGATAGACGTTGTTGGCTCGGCGTTGTCAGCAGCAAGCACTCATTGCTGACAACAAGATTGGGGAAGTACGTCAGATCTCGGTTATACATCGAGCATGGGTGTGCTGGTTGGGGTCCGGAAGGAGAGACTGAAAATCTTTCGAAAACGGGCGAAAGCTGGAGCCAACAACAGGGACAGCGGATACTTGTAAGAAACGCCCAAGGGTTGTTTCTCCCATTGCGGCAATCGGAATCGACAGTGGAACGAAAGCTATGAAACGCCGCTTACAAGAGAGGCAGCGAGTTTTACGGGGACTACTACTGAATTGAAGCCCGCGAAGCCAATACAACCGTAGCTACCTTAAGGACAGCAGACACCTTACCTTACTTTACCTACCTCGGACCTGAGGCTCACGGTTAGCACGACGTTTGAAGTGAGGTAGGTAGTATGATTACTCCGGACGAGCGTGGGAACGGAACTTAAGAGCCCTGCCCACGCGTAGGGAGTCGTGGGGTAATTTAATTATATTAGGTCTGGAACATATCGACGGTTCTCAACCATTAGTATTATTGGTGGAAATGGGAAGTGGGAAGTGGGATAAAAGTAGCTATACTTAACCGTTCACCGAGGCTGAGCCAGAGCCAGGGCAAGCTTGGCTGGGTTAGGTACTTGCTTCCTTTTCCATTGTTTACGCCATCTGAGCCCGCCGACCAGGATGAGGTCGATAAGGGCGAGATCTCCGAGATGATCGGGAATTCTACCCGAACACCGTAATTCGCCTGCTGATTGTGAATTGATGACTCGACCGATAGCTGATTGCGAAACTGCTCAGGCAAGTCACTCCTTCCCAGAGAACAGAGAACCACGAGGTTGCACCCCAATACCTTAATTGAAAGATGTGGAAAGTAAAGGTAAAGCATCACTGCATCAGCTTGCTCGCGACGACGCCTTCTCAAGCCAGTCAAGCCAGTCAAGCCACAAGCCTCGTGGTCCTGCAGTCTGGACCACCTTTTAGAGATTTGGGAGATTCACATCGAGATTCGCTTCACGATAGAGGTATTCTAACGCTTTTGGGTTACTGTAGCACAGCAGGACTAAGGTAGATTACTACTGCTGTACGTTGTACCTGGAAATAATACCAAAGTAACCGTGAAAGGAGGATCAGAAACCTCTCAGACGATAACGGCTACCTAAATAGAACAGAACATGATACAATAAGGTACATGCGACGAATAAATCATTAATGTCTCACAGGGTTCGACTCGTTACCTTACCTTTAAGGTACCTTTCCAAATAGAACCGTGGTTTGTGGGTGTTTCTGGACATGACGCAGGATTGCCGGCTGCAGTTACGCACAAGTTTTGCATCGTATCGGGACGGGGTCCGTAATAAGGTCCCTAATTTAGTACCAGAGATCTCGTGGAATCCTGGAAAAGCTTGCAGATTTTAGGGGAAAAGCCAGGAAAGCCGTTCAATAACAATTAATATGAACGCATTATACGACACCTACGGAGCACTTCGTATCGGGCATGAGGCACCCCAGTCCTCAAGACAGCTGCAATGATAATAATCGCCGGTGTACGGATCCAAGCATTGAGTCCCACGACTCCCACATCTCAAAGCCACAGTAGCGTGGGACTTGGCGGTAGCTACCTTACCTACCTAATGACCTTAAATGATCTGCCCGCGCCCGGAAAGGCTTCCGCCAGTTCAATTGGTCCGAATCAGAGGACCGTCTAATCTCATAAGGCCGCACTAAGAATGCACCAGCCAGAGTATCTCCGAGTCCTACGAACTACCAAGCGCGCCATTATACGTATTATTACTTTACGTCCGTATGTTTTGCTACTACGGTAAAATGTCTTGCGCAATCTCGCTTGCTCTGACTTGTACGGAGGGTGACACTGTATGTCCTGGCCGACGCTAATTTATTAGCTTGACGCTAGGTATTTCAGTACTGTGGCCAGCGCACCGGCGGCACAGCCAGCTAACTAATTTTAAATGAACTGTTACTTCACTGCAACGTCTTTTCAATAACTTAAAGTGTAATCATCATGAATAACATCAGCATTTACTGCAATTCTTGTATCAAAGAAATCATCGCTTTGCACAGCTGCGAGGTTCGCCATCTTTCATTCTACTCACCAGACTTCAATCTGTTTCCGTGTGCTGAAGGCCTGGGTCAGAAGGCACTTTCATGAGATATGATCTAGCTTCGAGGGCTCCTTCGATGAGTTCCTGCACTATGCAGTAACTCGAAGCCGCTGTGACCGGTTTCCAAAGCAGCATTCCAAGCATAGCGTCGATAAATATGTCTTTGAAGCGGATATCAGAACGTTGGAGAGGGAGCTGACTGAGACGTGAAACATAGATTTTTGATGCTTTGTAAGATATTAGTAATCTGAAAGCTCTGGATAGCTTGATTTTTACCTACCTGAAGTCTTTTGAATGCAAAATTAATGTGAAAGTATGAAGATTGTCTGAATGCGGGTGTAAATTTGGTGAGGGGCGCGTAATGCTAAGAATTCGAAACCTTTCTGCACACGCTAATATCTTCGAGACACAAAGGATCCGAGTTCAAGATGTTTCTTCTGAAGATTCATAGATGCCAGTCTCCGCGATACTTACTTGGGGCCGAAAGATACAACAGCCTATAAAGATACTTAGAGGCAGAAACATTTTGGATTAGGAGACCGCTAACGAAACCTAAGGGCAACCGACACTATATCGACATCGATAACCAGCTCTTGCTTGAAAAGCCGATACACGACAACGTATAAGGTAGATTGACGCTTCGGGTATTCAACGCTCAAAAAATGATCCAGTAGTATTGACCCCCGATGGTGTCTCCAACTGACCCAGCAAGACGTTGAATTGGTCTCTGCAATGTATACCACATGCAGCACAATCAGAACAAAGAAGAAGCATAAACATCTAAGAACACATGCATTACCTGGCCAACATCTCCTCTTGCCAGGCTAGCAATCGCCACAGGCATAGCAATTTCCGCCTATAACGTATAAAACACAGAAGGATTCGGGGACAATCGGTAATTATCTATTGAAACTTTCTGGCGGAACAATAGACGACAGGTCTCGGTATTAGTGAACAGTTCTGCCCTTGCCATCTGCCGTTCTGTTGCCTCGTTGATATATGTAGTAGTTTCTTGTGTTGCTAACGAACCCTGCAATCACACGAGTCGAAGGTGTACTCACGCCCCCGCTGGGTCAATACGGAGATTTCTTGCATGAGCGTAGTTAAGAGAGTATTGCAGATGGTGTTTCCCAAGGCGTCTCATAAGCTGTTGTATTACGTTCATCTTTACGGTAGATGCCGTGCTTGAAGCAGCACTGGCAATCTATGTATCTGATAAGGCTTGAACACAAAGGCATTTTTGCTGCCTCTTCCACCATCCATTATACCCTTATAGGTTCAAGCCGGTTTGCAACATGTTCATCTGACAATTCAGCAGTACGTTGGACACATCCAATGGGACAGTGTCAAACGTGGAACTCATTCAGCCTGCCAGGTTCTAGAGATTGTGACAATCAAAAGGCAAAGAACAAAAGCGTCTGGTGATGCCTGTTGTCCTAGACCACACATCGAAGCTTTTCTCTGCCCACTGTTGATAGTTTGAGGTACTGGATTTGCGGAGGAAACTGGAAGCATCACCTCAGGACTGGGATCATCCTTTGAGCCTAGTGATAATACTAGGTAGCTGTCGATCCAAACCTTAAAGAAGGCTTGTTCCCTGCGCAGATAGGCTTGGTGGGGCAAATGGAAGACAACCAAAATCCAATCTGTTCAGTATCTGCTCCGTGGCCGGAAAAGAAGCAATCCAGTATGCCAGCTCTCACAATTAATACCTTCGATAACTCCCAACTCTCGTCCTCTTCCGATTCCAACAACAACAACCCCACAAAACCCCCTTCCCCCACCGCCCCACCGTACTCCCCAATAACCCCCGTCCTTTCTACTGCAGCTCTCTCCGCACCCTTAAACGGTTATCCCTCTGCTCCGCCGTCGAATGCCTCCCAACAACCCCTACCTCCACTCCTTCCAATCTCGGAGAGTGATAACCCCGACGCCATAGCCCTCCGCTCCGCGCTCTCGATCCTGCAGATCCAGAGACAGCAGAGTCTAAGGGACTTGAAAGCGCTGGAGCAGATGAAGAAGGAGGCGGTCGCTGACCCTCAGGCCTTTGCTCAAGCGGTCAAGGATGGCAAAGTCAAGACCGCTTCCAGCGGTGCCCTCATCATCGGCCAAGATTTCGATACCCAGGCGGCGGTAGAAGCTGAGGACGAAGATATGGATGACGCTGAAGAGCACAAACAGCCTTCAAAGTTCACAAATATCCCCGGCCCGCAGAATATCGTGCGCTGTCCCCCCATCAACTGGGCTAAATACCATGTTGTCGGCGAGTCGCTGGATATACTACATGAGGAGCAGAGGAATCGGCCGAGCCAGGGGCAGGTGCAGAGAGACGGCGAGAGCCTTGGGGCGAGGGCGCCGGAAGCAGTGATTGCTGCCCCGTACAGTCCGTTTACGGATACGCTGGGGGATGAAGGTGTGAGGGCAAGGAGAGGGAGGGGAAGGGAGGGGTGATAGGGGATGATGGTTTATGGTCTGTTTAGAAAGAGGAAGTAGTAAGGATGCGCGTTGAGAGCACTTGAGGTTAGTCTCGTGAAGGGCTCCCCCAAGAAGAGACGACGATATCATGGCTTGGGAATCCAAACATTAGCACTCTCTCATCAACGCACGGAGCAAAGAGCATGGCCTGGTATGTCCTCCTAGTCCTCTCCCTCAAGTACAGTCAACAGCTAACCTATGACCATAGTTGAGCCTACTACCCACTTTTGCCTGCATGCATCCAAACCACTCCATTCACGAATTTCAAGGTGACAATACGCACGATCCATCTCACCACCGCGGCACCCCCTACAACCATCTGCTACCTCCCTACACCCCATCATCCAAATCCCAAAAGCGCACTGAAGTACTTCGTCGCAGATATACAAACCCTCACCCCCATCGTCATCCATTTCTCTCAGAAAGCCGTGCTAGGGTTCTCTACTTCCTCCCCATCCCTAGTCACACCCATATCACAAAGCAGCACCAAAGTAATCTCATACCTACTTACCATAATCAAAACCTCAACCACGCCCCCCCCCCCACAATCACTCCACCCAAACATCCCTGCTCCAATCCAATCCAACCATCTATCTGGCCCCACAAACTATCGCAACACCTTTCCCCTCCCACTTTCTTGCAGAAATCCGTTCTATCCACTTCCTCGCACCTCGCTCAAGACGGCTGCGCTGCAGCGTACAGGGTGGAGAAAGGTCTCCGGGGTAAAGAAGCCGGGACTGGGGGGGAGAAGACATGGTGGCGTGATGTGAAAGTAGGGTTAACGGGGGTGGGTGCGGTGTGTGATTTTGAGGTGAAGGGGGAAAGGGGGGAGGTTGATGAAGGAGATTGGAGATTGTACATTATGTCACCTTGAGAACGGTGGAAGATGCGGAAGAAGTAGAGTAGATGCACATTCCTTCTATCCGTCGTCCCCTTCTCGCCATGCGGAAAAGCCGCTAGTAAGACCATACAAGCCAATATTAGGTGAAGCGTTCTTTGCTACCGCCTGTATTGAGTGAACTCGAGTACGAGGAAGGCAAGATACATTACGAGCAACAAGACCCCTGCCCAACGTCTTGACCCCAAGAACACGATGAGGAAAAGTACCAACGAAGATGCCCACATGTACAGGAGCTCAAACTTGTTTATGTCTGAATCGAATACTCCACCAGTGCTTACAAGAATGATGCCTAGGCATAGCGTAAGAAGGAATATATTGCTCCCTACCGTATTGGCCACGAGAATCCCCACATGACCTCTTGATCCACTGAGTACTGCAACGAACTTCTCGGGCAAGGTCGTCGCAAAAGAGAGGATGGTCAAACCTACTACCGTACCAGATAGATGCAATGCGTCTGCAAGAGCAGAAGCTGACACCGACAGAATGTAACCAGAGATACAGAGCGCAAAGAAGCCCATAAGCACTTGGAATATGTGAAAGCTTAGACTGTGACGGTTGTTGTGCGGTTTCTCATGTGTTTTCGCTGACAAGTCTGGGAGGAGAGTCGAGGCTTCAGTGGCTTGTTGGTCATGCTCTCGCGGTCCAGAAGGGGAGCTTTCAACATCTGTAGAAGACACATCGCTCTCGTCGTCGCTTCCGTCGTCATCGGAATCGGAAAGTTCCGCTGCGGTCAACGTTCCTTTGAAGATCCCCCAGCCAATAGACGCAAGATATATCCCAAAACTAGCAATTAGCATCCCTCCTACGGCCTTTCCAAGCAGATTCGCAAGAGCTAGAGCTGTTATTGCGGACGTGCAAAACAGAAGTATTGAAGTATAGATCTTTGAGCTTGTATCGAACGTAGGTATGCTAGTCTGGAAGAGCAGTCCTAAAGAGAAGGCTCCTAAAATATTGGATATGCTGGAGCCTACGGCATTGCCCAGAGCCAATGAAGATCGGCCTTTGGATAGGGAAGCGATGATAACGGCAAGCTAAGAAATCTCATGATCAGAACTCAGACGGGTACGCAAACACCAGTCACGCAGGACTCCTCACTTCTTCCCACTCTGCGCCCGCCGTCAGCAGCGCAATCAGGGTCGCAGATACACCGAGACGTCGTGCTAGGAGGGCTGTATGGTCAACAAACTTATCAGCGCCTATGTCTAGCAAGACGATTGCTGCTATGAAGGTAGCACTATTGAAGCATATAGAGTTCCAATCCATGGCAGCGTATTGGAAACTGGCGAATGGACGCCTACAATGCAATAAGCCGAAGAAAAGACTGGAAGCCAGAGAGATCCTTTTGAGCTTGGAGCGACGCGCCAATGCTACCCGCGTGAATCGAAGCTACGGTGACGTCACGCACAGCATACAAACTCACTATCCAAACCTCTCAAACGTCGTCATTTTTATGGATTTTGCAAGGTAACCTGTCGCACCGTTCTAGTATTTATACTCAGTTCAATCAAGACGCAAGTCCGATAATTGGTCGCAAACCTACGCACTCAATACCCTTCCAGAAAGTGAGCCCCCCCAACTTCAAGGACATCCATCCCACACTTTGCTCCGCTACAATGGACCCCTCAGGCCCCGCCCAACCCCCACTTAACGCCGCGTACCACCAGCCCTCCAACCCCACCTCTCAAACGGACTCCGAGAAACAGTTCCCAAATTCCACCTCCGCCTCTAAACAACGCTCCGACCCTACCGTTGAAGAGCGAAGACCCCATGATATCCCCGTACCGTCAACGCATAGTGGAGGTGGGATGCCAAGCTCCTTGGGTTATGGAGCTAGAGACTCGAATGGGGATGCCGGCGATAAGGTGAGCTCGGTCCCTTATATTGCATTCTAGCTCCAAGCGGGATACCATTGGAATTGCCCAACATGAACCTGACCTGTAATCAGATTGGCGGTCCGGTAAGCGACCTGGAAGGTGAACAAATGCGTGCACCTGGGGAGGGAGACATTGCCAGCGCGCAAGACAACAAGCATGGGTTTGGAGAACAGGAGAGTCTGACGGCAGGGCTGGATAGGAAAAAGGCAGAGCAGGACAGATTGAAACAAGGGAGCACAGGTGGAGAGGGAAGTGATAGAGGTGTTGATGTGCAGGGAGCAGTCGGCGGAGAAGGCAAGGGATTCGTGGGCGCAGGGAGTGGGAGTGGGGCCAGTGGAGTTGGGAGTCAGTGAGAAAGTCGAATGACAGAAAACTTTGACATGTTGTCCCCTCATAATGCAACACCCTTACTTTAGGACATCATCTTCCCAGATCTTAGATTCGACCTCTGCAAGCATTAAGATCCTTCGATCAATGACGGAAACCAACACTCGTCTGCAGATTACGAAGATTACTCCAAATAGGTTAAAAGAACTTCGTCGCCAAGTGCAATCTAAGTGCCTGTGATTCTGGACATGGAAAAGCAATACTTGTCTGGGGAAACACCGTTCTTTGAAGATTGTACTTTACAGTGACCTAGCCCATGAACAGCGTGAAATCCCACCAGCGGTACGACTGTTTTCGTCAGGCACTTGATTGTCCTCTTCTTACAGTATACACTGATAGTAGCCCGGAGCAGGCTGAGAAGAGTGTCGGTTCGCCCGCATACCATTGTCATCTCAAAAGCAGCCTCGAATCTGCTATAATGTCAGTCTCACACATATGCGACTGCAACCGACACATAGCTCGGTATCTCGAACGCAAGCAATGCATTGTGAGTTGGTAAGCCATGAGCTTGAATAAAACGTGCTGTGAGGGGCCTGGCTAAATCCGTACGGAAAAACGACGCACCGAAAATCCATTTACCTGGCAAAACATCTTGGACTTCAGGTGAATACATCTAGAAAAAGCTTAGGGAGCTCAACACCGCTCATTACCTTAAGTTACTTTACTCTGCCAAATGGAATCTTGTCTGATTTCAAGGTCCTCCTCCGCCATGACGATTAACTATGGTACAGCAACCGGAGATCCTTGTTCACATTTCAGCTCCAGGTCGGATAGTTGATGATGCCAGGTACCGGAAAGAGGCATTGGGATTCTTGAGATTTGAAGCCGTTGCCAGACATGTCTTGCTCGCAACTACGCCGAAGGAGAGGGATTCTGTGACGAAAGCACTTGAAGCTCAACCGGCTACTAATGTCGTAGAACATTTACTCGGTCCAGTACCGGAGCAGACAGTGTCGCAAACCTTTGGGACGAAAGATCGAGTCGTCCAGAGGAGGAGGTTCCCAGAAGCAGATGCAACATCCACAACCCCGAGAGTCTTGAAGCCACCCTTACTACAGGGCACAACGCCAATCTCGCTCTTACCACGCCCCAAAACCACTAAATCGCCATTAGTTCATATCGAGCGCACGCCCGCGGTTAAGAGACCTAGAACAGCACCTACAAGCTCCACAGCCTCCCAAGAGACCTCTTCGCTTCGGCGGACACAATCCGATTCCTGGGAGCCTCCACCGAGCGTCGTCCCGGACTCGCAGCCCTCGCAGGGGATCCTCAAACGTGGTATCACCAGCAGCTCGCCGTCGCCGACTCATCGCGGATCCTCGTCAACTTCAAAGCGCCGGCGGCTGGATTCTTCGCCTGCGTTCAATGCCGCACCGTCGGCTTACGGCTCACCACTAGCGGTGATCTTGGATCCGAGGGTTGAAGTTGTTGCGCCTTTCAGGTCTTCTGCCTCGGCTTCAACATCATTCCAACAGCCCGCTTCATTGCTCTCACCTGCCACCAGCTTTCCCCTCGAGCTCCACCCTCCTCGTCCGCTCACCTGCATAGCTCCATTCGATTCACATCTCACCCTCTCCCTAATAAACGTCTCCACAATCCTCGGTGTATACTTTCAACCTATCAGCCAAACACGCGCTTTGGACCCCCTTGAGCGCGGCCACTGGCTTCTCTCCACCACCGCCTTCTCACCTGAAATTAAACACAAGTTCTGGGATTTCCTAACCAAATTTTTCGACGAGGGAAGAGCGGGCTGGGGCGTCTGGTGCATGCGGGAGGGCGAAACTGTGAAAGTATACTGTTGGGGGGAGGTGGTGAGGGAAGTGTGGTGTATGCTATTTTTGGGTAGTCATAGGAAGATCAATCGGGTTGCGGCTAGGTGGATTGACAGTGCGGGGGAGGTGGTGGTGCAGATGAGTTGATCATCGGTTGGGATGGTTGGGGGTTTAAAACGTGGGCGGAGATGCATAAATTGGTGTGAGTTGGGGAGGATGGAGGAATAATTGGGCAATGGTATTGTAGGAAGAATTGGAAATACGATAGAGGGCACGACTGTAGATATTCTGGACAACAAACCGGCCTTTTTGCTTATCCATACTCATGCCTGTAGCCGTGGGCCCCAACGCAAAGGCCTTCCCTTTCTACCCCCTTCCACTCACAACCACACCTCCCTCACAAACCCCCTGCTATAAACACGTCATGGACCGCATCACAGAAACACCCCAATCAAACACTCGCAAGAATCACGCCATCCGATACATTAATCACGCCCACCACGTCCAATACATAACCAATCGGAAACCCCGGAATATTGCATTACTATAAGGTATCTAACCCCCAACCATATCCATCAATGCGCTGTGGCCGCGTGCAGACGTGGAAAGGCGGAAGATGACAGTCTCAAAACAATCATCGTGCTCGCTATGCTGAGACGTGAGGAGGCGGAATGGCGGAAGATTTTTGGGAGGGGGGTGGTTGGAAGGTGCCCTCAGCATTGCTGCGCGGCGTCCGCGGTGAGACGTGGAGAAGCGGAAGGGCGGAAGAGTGTAGTGACATGAGAATGAGAACCCGCGTCTTTTGTTGGATATTGCTGGCTTCCCCCCCCCCTGATTGCTCCCAGGAAGAGTGATCCGAGGTTTTATTCCATCCATCACAAACATTGTATTAGGGTGTGCAGGCCAATTTCCAGACTTACCGACATCCCGCCTCACAACAGATGGTAACTCAAAGTACTTCTGATCCAATTGAAAACCCCCAATGTCTTTCTCTGCGGTGACCATCATCAAGGCCCCTAGAATACTCCGTTGTCCAATGCCGCTTCAATTCGAAAAGGTAAACGCCGACCCAATATTGGAGCATGCGTACATTTAAAGGAGACCGTCCGACCGCGCTCCAGCATTCAGGAAGAGAACCAAAGATCTGCCTTACCCGACACCATTAAACGCAGTATGCACCCCAGGATATCAAAACGGCGCCGTCCATGTAAAATTCTTGGTAAGCTCAGCCAGCACCTACACCCATAGGCCCTCCCCCGGTTGGCGGAGGACCGTTTCTTCCCCCGCCTCCTCCCCATCCGGAATGCCTATAGTGCCTCCTCTCCCTCTCCCCTTGGCTCACCTGACTCTCACTGCTCCCTTGCCGCCTATGATACGCGCTTTGCTCGCCAAACCCCCCATATTGCCCTTGCTGACTTATCTGCCCATTCTGGTACGTAGGCGCACTCGGCCCTTGCACCGGTCGCACGGAGCTTTGAGACTGGTAAGGGTCCGTATCAATGTGCGTAATCACTGGTTTTGCGGCGCCATTGAGGGCTTCAGAGCGGGAACCGGGGGGGTTGGCGGAGGAAGAGGGCTGGTCGGGGGCGTTTGCAGGATTGGTGATTTGGGGGCGGTGGGCGGGGGAGCGACCGATGTCGCCGTAACGTTTGAGAATTTCTTTTGTGGTTATGTCGGAAGAGTTATTGTGGAGAGTGGAGTCGTTGAGGATAGACTGGAGGTCTTCGGGGACCTGGTGGCAGTGGTCAGCTTAGTTTGTTGGAAAGAGTTGGAAGAAGTGATACTTACTTGGCACATCTGGTCATTGCATTCGATAAGGGAGTTCACGGCTTCAATAGCGAGGAAGCTCCTTTCGTCCATGCCGACTAAAGGGGTCTTTTCTTTAAGAATGTTGGGGGTAATGACGGTTGCAAGGTTGTGGGTGTCCATTTTGCTTCCGGTCTCTTCGTCCACGGCTGAGAAGGAGGAAGCCCAGACTAAGAAGGAGAAGAGGATCTCTAGAGAGTCGCGGTGGCTCTTTGGCAGAAGACAGCAGGTAAGGTGTAAGACTCTTCTTCGTTTTTCTTCGTCGGCTATTTCTACGAGATGGTTAGCATAGGTGTGACGGAAAGAGAGACACAGACGAGAATATACTTTGCGACGTGATGAACAAGCGATAGAGCTTATAGGTCAACAGGGGGTCAGGAAGCTCTCTCAGAAATCTCTTCAGTAAAGCGGCGACCTGTACAGGATTTTCCCTTGACAAATCCACCTCCACCTCCTTGGCATCGATCTTGTCAGCCAGGTCCCTCAGTCCTCGGATATTGCCATTCTTGCGGAACACACCCTCGACGGACATGTCCATCTGTCTCATCGCTGAGATGGCGTCGTCGATAATACCAGGTACCCTTAACGCGCCTGGCCCAATTCCAAACGTACATTCTACCCCGTCTCTTTCCACAAGAGCGTCCAGAGGAACACCAAACACGCCTTTCTTCTTGCCGCCCTTTGGTCTGTCGTTCTTGAAAGCCTTGCCGAATTTACCCCAGAAAGTAGGTTTTCTTGTCTCGATAAGTTGAAGCAGCTCCTCGAGATTGTAGTGTCCCTCAAGTAAAGGCTCCATGGAAAGTACAGCCACATGTCGAACAATGAAGTACTCTAGGGCTGAGAGCTCGGAGAAATACCTCTTCGTCCTGTGCTGGCCATTTTCGGTACTTGCGGCAAGCTCTAGATTGTTTCCCCCAGAGATGTCTCGCCGATGCCCGCTGTGAAGTTTTGGTTGTGTACCGTTAGAGATTAGTTGATTTCGCGCGTGTTTGTAAGCATTAGGCCGCTGCTCTTTTGCTTGCTCTGCAGCCACTATCCGTGGTATATCATCAAGCGTAAGTGCGTCCTGGTTTCCGAACGTGAGATCAGTAGTGGCTTCACCGTTGGCATCTCGGTCTTCTATAATGTGGAACCCGCGGTCGTTTCGATCTGAGCCATCAGCTCCAGCCGATCCAGGTCTAAGGCTACGGCCTTCGGGTCCGTCGATAATCCGGGAGGTGCGGGCTTTCCTTGATGTCATAGAAATTTGCGTGTCCATTCGAGTAGATCGGAGTCTTTTCATCTCCCCCACAGTCTGTTCGTATGAGGACGCTGTCCTCTCCTCTGAAGAAGTTCCAGCATATGATTTAGACCTAGAGCTCGACCTGAGAAGAGGGGGTTCTAATTGGCCCTCAGCTGTTATCCGATGACCTTCGTTTGAATCGTACGTCTGCAGACTTGGGTCATCTATGGACACTATTAAATTATGCCGGTCTGATAGGATATCTGAGGACCTACCTGAGGTATGAGGGAGAGTACCCCCAGCTCGTAAGACCGAAAGAAGCCTGGCGAGGGCTACTCGAAGTAGATACACATACTGTTGCAATTTGGTGATTTGCTTAGCCCCTTCTGTCGCATCAGGCGCCTGGCCTCGATCCTCGACACAACGCCGGCATACCGCCCGCCGTTCACGCTCACTCCACAAGGCATTGCCGAGGTCTTCACCCAGGCCAATTTCGCAATGATCGCAAGAGAGATGCTTTGTGTGCCATCTATACTGTCCCAGTTTCACACACTCTTCCTCGATTGGCGACTTGCATTTGTAGCATAGATCCGAAGCCTGATCGGCTAGCCCTGAGACACCAGCAGTGAGGTCCAGTGACTTATCAGCCTCTTTGACGGACTCTAAATCCCCCAGCTCCTCCAAGAAGCGGTTCAAGCCTTCAAAATTCCGCTGCTCACGCTCTAATTTGAGAGCGCCTTGCAAACTAATGCGAATCAGGAGTTTGAGATAATGTGCGAGACTTGTGACAAGCGACAATAACTCCTGCGTGACCCCTAGTTTCTTGACTCCAGTGTCCTGGTTTTTTGAGAGCAATGAGAAGAAAGACACAATCTTCTTACATAGCAGCTTTGCTTCTCTTCCATACACAAGACCTGGCCTCGGCTTAGTAGCTGAATGAATTCAACTTTGCGCATTGGGGGCTCTCATACCTTTCATACCGTCCGAGGCCATGAGGCAATCGAGTCGGTCGGTGGCACCAAACAGGATATCCACATGCCAGATGAACTGCTTCGCAACTAGGACGCCCTTGACATAGGCACCTTGACTGACGTGAAGTAGCATATTGGAAATGCACGCCGCAGACGATTCCTCAAAACCGGAGAGGGTGCTCCAGATACGGTAGACTTTCTCTTCCATATGCTCTTCTTCCTCACGCACCCTATTACGCTTCTCTTCGGTGGCATCCTCTTTGGGCAGTAATTTCTCGTCCTGGCCCGATCCAGGTGGTCCTAAACGAACATTCCAGAACTTATGTATCATGTAGCACTCTGGATGCCAATGTTGGGTTTGTCCATTCCTAAAAATCTCTACGAACTGTTTCAAGATAGCCGTTCGACAACCGTTGCATCGCTGCGCAAACTCCGTTGAGTAATGATAATGACAGTAAATGCTACCCTCATGCTCATAGTAGCTGTCCTGAGCACCGAAGACGGTCGGGCAAACCGAGCAGGTGAAATGTTCAATGTGGTACTTTCGGTCTACCGCGGTAATATAAGACCCCCGAAGAGCACTTCCACATTGATAACATAGTAAGTCCAGTCGCCGGAAATAGTCGGTCTCACAAAGAGGGTATTGCCCATTGCCGTCTTCGTTGTCCACGGGGAAGAATTTCGAAGCTACAATTTCTGAACAGTCCTGCAATGCTAGTATTAGTCCTGACACTTGAGTTGAGAGGGACGAGTGCGCTTACCCTACACTTGAAACATTGCAGGTGGAATGTTCCATCGAGAGCCCTGACGAACTGCCCAGTAAGGAGCTCACCGCACTTCTGGCAAACCCTCATAGTCCCAGTCGACAATTGTGATCCTGAATGTCCAGTTGTTTGCGATGAATGTCCATTTATTTGCTCCCTTTCTCGGACAGGTAAGGTGAAGGTGTTGTCCCACTGCCTGTCTCTGCCTTCTCGCCCATCTACAGGTGACAAGGGCAAGATTCCGTTGGTATTCTGATCGTCTCCTGCGGTCGGACCCACAAAACGTTGCTGAGGTAAATCGGAAGCTATGTAGCCATTCGCCCCAATCTGCTGGTTTACCGATTCATAGTGTTGCTGCCGTGGGACTCCACGAGTACCATAAGCCCCATCGCCAACCCGTCTGTCCGTCGACGGCCTTCCCTCTGATTGCGGGCTCATCGCGAGCCAATCGCCCAGTGCAAATCCGATTCGTGCTATTCAAGCCGTAGTATCCAAAGTTTGTTGCGAGCTACCTCTCCAAGTACCGCATAAGTCTGCGCTCAAAGTCGTATCCAAACCCCCCAGGATGGTTCTTCGGGTCGTAGATGATTAGAGATGCGCCAGCAGTTTGTCAACGTAAGACCTACACCTAAAGGTTCCTTGCTCCAGAGTCGTCTGTCTGGGCTGTGCCTCCCTGATTTTAGTTAAAGCGAGTTCGCCGACTTGGCTTCGTCGAGATGAGGTTTGGTGGTTGAGGAATATGCCGCTTGAGCTCTAAGACAGTAACGATGATAGTCGTTGGGAAGCAAGGTTCTGCGCAAGGTGCCACACTACCACGTATTGAGCTTGGGAGGATAGGAGATCTTGTTGACGTATGGGTTTGTTGATGTTGGCGTACAAGTGACGCTTGCGCCTCTGGATGGAATGTCGGCTATCCGTAGGTGGGAATACGAAGCTTGACACGGCGGCGCGAGTTTCGAATGTGGCGAGATTCGACGTAGGATTAAGGTAGGCAGAAGTTCAAGAAATGCAGCAAGCAGTGAGCTGTCACAAGTACATAGTAAAGCTGTCACATTGAATACCTTGTACAGGAATTAATTTATTATTGTATTGATCAAGGAACCGGGGTTGTGATCCAATGAATTCGGCTGTGGGGACCGGTTTAGAGTAGAGCCTCCCAAGGAAACCCCATTTGTGTTTTACTACCTATGTTGGTGCATTACTGTGCTTGCGAAACGAGCATCAAAGGTTTATGATATTACTATGTGCATGCAAGCCATGTAGAATAAGGCTTTGCCTTTGCGCTGGCCCTACAACCAACACTCTGTCTTTTGTCTACTTGCGTCATGGACAAACTCAACAAGAGTTGTTATCCCAGAAACTAATATCGTACAAGCGAATGAGCAAAGCATCTTCTGGGTGGAGGTATGGGTGATTATCAGACACGTAGGTGATATTCGTAAAGCGAACAATAGCAATTCGAGGTGGTATTGATGTCTGTACTCTGTACTACATACTCCGTACGGAGTACGGATAAGGTAAAAAAAAATACCTTACACGGGGGTAACGAAGTCTTAGGTGTGACTTGCGAATTCGATACCATAACGTGTCAGTGGCTGTTTCTTTGTTCACAAGGCTCAGTACCTCTTTACGGTACGCACACACCCATGCGTTTTCATCATTGCATGAATCCGATCATATTCAACGCCTTAATGAATGAATGGAAGAATTGCTGAGTCGTGTAGCCGGCCTAACTTTCTCTATTGACACCAAGTTGCTCCGCCTCCATAAATCTTTCTCCTTCAGCCTCTACCAATTCAGCCAAGCCAATGTCGAATCAAGCAATTCTTCGCATTACTGGAGTGGGTCGATTGAGTTGTAACGCTGTCAATGACTGACACATTCCAGGAGATCGCGCAAATCCAGAAGAACACAGACCTATGTATATTAACAAACTAAGGTTCCTCATTGCACCACTAATCTGACTCTCATTCCAGCAATCGCGGTGGCCTGTCGTGACGTCGACGTTCGAAATGTGAAGGCTATGATAGTTGGTCCACCAGACACGCCTTATGAGTTCGGTTTCTTTGATGTATGCTGCAAAACTTCGACTTTCGTCATGCACCAGAGCTGATTGGTGACCACCTAGTTTGATATCAAATTCCCTAGGGGTGACCATGGCCGGTGCTGTTCTATCTGCATTTGCTCAACTGACGACTGCTAGACTACCCCGGTATACCGCCCGATGTAAAGGCTAGGACTACCAACGGGGGACGGTGCCGATTCAATCCCAACATTTACGCTGCGGGTAAAGTTTGCTTGTGAGTTACCTTTATGCAACTGGTCACTTTGGAAAGGACTCATACGTTTTACAGGTCGATTCTTGGGTACGTTTATTTACGCAAGGCGTCCAATGAGCCGTTATAATTAAAGTATTAGGACCTGGAGAGGAGACCCTAGCGAAGAGTGGTCCTCTGCTCAAGGCCTCGAATCAATCTTAATCTCAATCCAAAGCCTGATGTCCTCAAATCCATTTGAGAATGAACCTGGCTTCGAAACCAATTCAGCAGGTGAGCATACGGCGAACATAGCTCATTACATTGCGAAGGTGAATCTCCTTCAGTCTAGTCCGGTGTTCCGGAATCCTGACACTTCCTAGATCAGACACGAAACACTAAGAATTGCCGTTATTCAGCGCCTAGAAGATTTTCTCGGTATTCATTCAGATGGCAGCGTTGACGATCTCCCGCCATTGGAAACCCCTTTCCGCACAGAGTACGACGAGGATCTAGACCAGACTCAGCCGCTTTTCGAACCGTTTAAAGATCTCTGCAAACGGCGCTTCCTGTGGTACTACGATTCGTACCTCCTTTCAATAGAGAAGGCTCAACCCAAGGTTAAGGTGAACGAAGGCTTCAAAACTATGCCTTTCGAGGGTGGTGGTAATAGCATGTCTGGGAAATTCAATTACCCTGAGCTGAATCGAAGACTGACTCTAATCCTGAGCATCCTACAAAGGGAAATCGAGCACTGGGCAAACGAGGGATTGGTGCAAGTGCGTAAGGAGACAAGCCTTGCGGAAGGGTTTGTCCGGCAATTTGAGCGCATCGCCGAGAGTTACAGAAAGAACGACATGGTCACCCTGGATATTGATCTGGAGAATAAGAACCCTTTTGTTTGGCAACTTACGTACTTCGGTCGACCTATGACACACCTTGACGGTGGCATGTTCAAGATCAGGATGTCAATTAGTCCGCGCTTCCCAGATGAACAGCCACGGGTTGTTTTTGAAACGGCAATGTTTCATCACCGCATATCTACTCGTGGCGTGCTTTGTTACTTTCCAAGGAGGCCCGACGACATCAAGTCTCACATCGAAGCGATAATAGAGGCCCTCGAAGACACAGAGCCACCATATGATCCCCGCACTCTCGTCAATCCTGAAGCTTCGAAGCTATACTGGGGATCTATAGAGGATAAGAAAGAGTACAATCGCCGACTACGTCGTTCTGTTCAAAGGAGTATCGATTAAACATTGCACTTGGGCAAAATTGCTTCCAGGTTCACCAGGCATACTCATATGGTCTTTCCTTACGGCGTTCGACGGCGCCCAGTGAAAATACCCCGTTTCGGTGACTTTAGCATGGTTTCAAGGCGCATAGAAAAGTGTATCGGAAGCGTGCTTTGCTAGATGCAGATACTCCCTTGGCAGAGCATCCCCTCGCTTTCCATGTACAACCCCAAATATTGGTAAGCTTACGTTCACATGGAATAGTCTGGGCAAACATGTTATTTACATAGCGATATGAATGAAATAAAGAATCTAGAGAAGTTTCAATGAGGTGACATGCAAGCAGAACAGCGGTCATACCAAGCGTGGAACAGTCTCACAAGTAGAACGATAGGACAGCCTTTGATCAAGCATGGCAAATACTGGCAAAGACTCCAATACAGACGTAAGCCAGGTCACCGTATGTTTTCAGCTTTCCGTGTGGTACCGCTAACAATCTCAGCACTGTTGTATGCATTCTAATTTGCACACTGCTAAAAGTTGGAGATGCTGATCGTCAGTGCAGGGTCAATGAGGTCTTAATTTGTATAGCCTGCCGTTCCGATATCGTAGAAAGAGTCCTGTAGTGTAGGATGTTGTAGTGAGAACATCAAGATCATCTGATGCTGAGATACGGATAGATACATTACGTGGGATCGTATCCATGAAACCCATCGTAATTTGATTGGCTTAGGGAATTCTCGGCCTAAAGTTTGGTCTCCCCTGCAACCTTTCAAGAGTTGAGCTTCGTTGGGAAGGATCACACCTGGCGCTGTAACTAAGCTGCGTAAAGATAAAGTAGAGATCGTATTTTGTTTGATTAATTCTTCGCACACGACTCCTAATTAACTCGCAAGTCTTTGTTCCACCAACAGTCTAACCCTGATTCCTTCACTCTATCGGATTCAACTGTTAGGCCCGAAATACGAAAACAGTCGAGATTAGAGGTTGGGGTCCACCGTCTACAGATAAAGTTGCAGCATCCGCAACCTGGCGTCTTCATACCCCGTCCAAGTTACGACGGGACAACGGCGCCGACGCTCATCGTCTGCGGTCAAGGCCATACCATCGACTAATCCATCAGAATCTTACACCGCGCAGACCAGTCCAGGAGCCTCGTCGGGGCTCCCGGCGGACGGCTTCTTTCAAACATTATCGGCAATACCGGGTACACCTTCCAATCCTATGTCCTTATCACGATCACCCTCGCCTAATAGAGGCGGAGGGTGGTCAAGTCCAGGACTCACAACACCGTTTGACAATATCAGTAGGACTTCCAGTCCAAGAAGGGGCTATGGAGATTTACAGATGAATGGGGCAGCAAGCAACAGCAATGTGACTTGGGCTACCGCGAAAGCAAAGAGTGAAGAAGTTAACGGATATCCTTCATTTTCGACAAGGAACAATGGTTTCTTCTCTAGGCACGCAAGGCAGATTTCAAGAAGCCTACCAAGCTTCCATATAGGGACGCGGAGGGATTACGCAGAGAAAGAGAAGCTTGGGAGAGGGCGGCGATGGTTACCCAACAGCGGAAGTCGGACTGGTCGATTAGCGACGCATCTTGGACGAATATTATGGCGTATGAGATTACGGTTATTGATCATGTTCGGGTTCATATTGGCCGTCATGTTATTCTATGTTACTCGTGGGTCACGCATCTCAACTGGCTCTTACATGAACTGAACTTCAAACAGCCGTGCATCGAGCGTATCGAAGAAATTCTTTATTAGGAGGAGGAAATAAATTTGTGGTCATATTAGCAGCCAATCAGGGAGGAGGGGTCATGGAATGGAAGGGCCCACGAGAATGGGCTATTGAAAGAGATAGTGTAAAGAACAAGAAGAAGTACACGAAGAAGTGGGGATATGACTTGGAGATTGTGGACATGAGCACAAAAAAGCGATATGCCCACGAGTGGCGAGAAAGTTGGGAAAAGGTGGATACCATCCGGAATTGCATGCGAAAGTATCCAAAAGCAGAATGGTAATGCAGGCTATGGGAACACATCATGACCAAATTCACTAACACTTGTTTCATAGGTTCTGGTGGATGGACCTCAATACCTTTGTTATGGAACCTTCGTATTCACTACAATCTCATATCTTCAACGACCTCCAAGGCAACACCTACCGTGACATCAACATTTACAACCCCTTGAACGTATCGCATCCCTTCGACTCCGAAACTCTTGACCCTGTATCTCGCTCAGCTTATGGCGACGGCAAAGTCGGCTCGATCGACCTCGTTATTCCTCAGGACTGCGCTGGCTTCAACCTTGGCTCTTTTTTCATTCGGCGTAGTGCGTGGACAGACCGCCTCCTTGACATATGGTGGGATCCTATAGGCTACGAGCAGAAACACATGGAGTGGGAACATAAGGAACAAGATGCTCTTGAGCACCTGTATATTAATCAACCCTGGATCAGGCCGCACACGGCGTTCATTCCTCAAAGGAAGATTAACAGTTTCCCACCGGGAGCGTGTGACGAAAAGGGGGAAGATCCAAGGATACATTATCGGGAAGATGACAGGGATTTCGTGGTCAACATGGCGGGTTGTGAGTGGGGAAGAGACTGCTGGGGAGAGATGTACAACTACCGGGAATTAAGCAACAAGTTGAACCGGACGCCGTGGGAAAAGTTCAAGGACGGCTTAAGTGAAAGAGTGAAGGCCATGAAAGAAGCATTCCAAAAACCAAAAAGGAACCGGGGAGGAGACGATTCATGATGGAAGATTGTCGAGGGGCCCACGAGCCTGATGTCAAGTCATCACTTCGATGAAAAATAATCAGATCCGTCCTGGACAAGTATTCTTTGCTTTCGAAGTCTCCCCCGACGCTGGTGCATTTGAGTTCTGGGATGATGGGTGTTTTAGAAGAACTTGGGCGAATAGTCATGTTGGTGCTTTTGGATGAACTTCTCCGTGTTCGATTATATTGCTGCCGGATACCTGGACCGTAGCTGGTCTTTGTTATATGTATTGATATGCCCTTTAGGTTTGCTTGCATGGTAGGGTCGATTTCGAGATAATAGCGTAGTTGAACGCCATTCTCGATGACACCCTCCTTGCTCCCGTGGGAATGACTCACATCTTATATGCCTTGAAACCTTCAAGGTTCTATCGGAAGGTGTGAAGTACGGAGTACGAGTACATAGTTAAAAATTAGGTACAGGGTTGATTTGTTAGACATAAGCGCCATGAGTCACATGATAGCGCGTTTTTAGACGTGGTCAGTTTTCACCTATCTGATTGGCCCAATCCACACGGCTATCTTTCAACCTCGTCCACTTTCACCAGTCAGATTATTCGCATTCAAAACACCGCAGCGCCTATGAATCCTAGCTTTATGTCCATACAACTTATGTCGGAAGCCTAAAAGGGAAAGCCAATGAGCTTGGGCTTTGGGCAGTTCGGAAAGACGCAGGTCGAGTCGAGAAGATATGCGTACCATGACGACTCCGCAGACCTCGGGTCTCTATGCTAATGACGAGCGTATGCTAATTTGGTATCTGCGTATTTGAGTCACGTTCTCCCTACCTCGTAGACAAAGAGCTCCAAAACATCTCACTCTCAACTCATCTTACTGGGCGGATCATCTGTGTTAACCTTTTCTCAAGCTCGAGCTGTCGATATTTTCTTTTGTTGCATCTACCTGATGCGACGACTTTGATCGATCTTGTTGACTCCTGACAGATGTTCTTTGACTTGCTATTGTTGTTGACAATAACCTGTTATTTCGACAATAGGAGCTATCTCTTTTCGAATCCACAGTAGATATAATTGTCTCATCAATAAACCTTCACTTATGTCGATACCCTTTTGTCTTACCCTGGTGCTCTAATGTATATTACTTTCGCCTATGTAAGTCCTACATCTCAAGCATCGCATCCCTCAACTGCTGACACTTCCCCCTCAGTCTTGAGCTTTGCAACATCACGAATACTATCACGAAGATGACTACATCATACACGCCTTCCAAGGATATATTCTCCCACGTAAATCTCATACCGCCCTCTATCCCTCGGATGCCCTGCTCATCGCCAATGGGCGAAGAGATACTCTCACCAACTTCGCCAAACTCCCCATACCACTCATTCCAACCTCAAGGAATGAATTCGAGAAGGGCAGTCGGTCAGGGGAACACTTCCCCTCGGACTCGAAAATTCTCCATACAGAAACCCACAAAGGGAGAATGGGGACGAAATAAAGAGAAAGGCCAAAACAAATCCCGCTGGCCCGGGTTGAACGTGGTCACCAACTTCTCGAAGCCTCCCATTCTTGCTAAGAATGCCCTCGACGTAGGTAGAAACCCAAAGAGTGAATTCGGGCCAGATACCAAATACCTTCAGCCGGAATTTGTCTCTCTATCAGATACCAAGGATGAGAAGGTTGGGAACAGAGACATAATCAAAATGGGCACAATGGAAACCAGCATCAATCAGACCTCAAAGCAAGGTTCCCGGGCTGGGTTACCGAAAGACCTGGTGGGAATAAATGGTGATGCAGCTCTAGGGCTTGGACTTGAACGGTATGGAAAGCCTGTAGCCGTTAGCCCACACACCAAGGGCACGGTGAACAATCTAAAACGAGCTTCTAGCAAATGGAGCAACATCTCCCCATCAGATAGGGCAATCATGATCGGAATATCCATACCCTCGAGCAAATTTGCAGACCATGTGATAAGTCCAGATGGAGATTCAGTTCAGCCTCATGGCCTCACTACTTGGCAGTACGCAACGAACGATGGCCCACCAGTAACGCCTACGATCGTCGTGACCCCGGCCAAGGATGAAGCGCCGTGGTCTGCAAGCTCAAACGAGCAAGTCATGGCATACCATAGGAGGCCAGCTTCGAGCGTCTATTCGCAAGCAGTTCAACGTAGCCGAGGCGTGACCCAGTTGTCGGATATACCGCCTGTGCCCGCATACCCCTCTATTTATCAGGCGCAGCGTGATAACTCGGATCCTCCTGGTGGTCAGCAGACTTCGCGGTCAAGAGTTGTCTCGTCCTGTACTGTATTTGACGAAGACGAGAGCCCACCAACAGCTTCGAGAGGGAGGCCTTTCTCTGGAGAATCTCAACTGCAAGTATTGACTCGATCTAGTCAAGACAGCTTAGCGACGCGGCATCGCTCACAAGGCTGGTGGAATTACATCGTTTCTCCATTTCTTACACGTTCCAACACCATGATGTTAAGGAGTCCCTCTGGATCGGCTCCCGATTTGCCAACTCCAAGTCCGGGAGCGGACATGGCCCGCAAACAACGTGTCAAGGAAATGAGTCCTGGCTTTACACAAGGATCACCCGAATTCGAAGAACCCAAGAGTGGACACACAAGTTTCTGGACAGAAATGAGTCGGTTCGAAGCAGAGCGTGGAAAAAGTGGCCTTGTCTTTGATCGAGGTCTTGACGAGCATCCAAGAGAAGCTATGAGCACAGAGAGCTATAGCCCTCCTAAGCCATTCGAGGGTTTTGGAGAAGCGGCAGAGTATTTCCAGGCGTGCTGGCATGATCAGAACAGTCCAACTCCCTACTTTGACTGTCAGAATCACTCATGTCTGCCAAGACAGATTAGAGCTCTTGAGGATCTTGCGAATACATCTGGTCATAGCGAGGATGTGACCATAGAACCTAACGCTACTCGGGCTGCGGACGAGACCGGAGATCAAAACCTGCCCAAGGCCAAAACCTTCCAACAGGAACCAGCCAACCGCTTTTCGGCGGCTTTCAAGGAAGCCTTTGCCGCTAAAGCTAAGCCTGCTCGTCCGATGAGTGAAACCACAGAAATCGAGGAACTTGACACTACTCCTGAAGTCCAAGAAGCTCACCAGGCCCCAGTTGTTCGAGGTGGCGCAATAGTACCCGCTTCTCAACCATTTGAGGCTAAGGTAGATCCTGTGCGCGCCAAGGAGATAGAGGAGAGTCCGCAACCAGCAAAACCTACTTCAACAGAAATAACGCCCGCTCCGCCAAAAGCAGACCAGCCTGCCAAACGAGTAATTGCTGTAATGCCTCCGGAATATCCTCGACCAGCTTTTGAGCAACCCCTTTCTCCAGAACCTATGCCACCAGTTGCACATTCAGCAGCTCGTCCTGAGAATGCGATCCCCTTGGCTGAGATATCTCGAGAAATTGATGACCCTCCGCCAACGCAGACGACGTACATAGTAAATCACTACCACGGAGATCCTGCTTTATGGAGACATCGTGAACAAACCACTCTGGCAGACTTCGTACCTCAGCCAAGATTTGATCCACCGCCAAGAGCAGAACTTGAAGACAAGAAGAGTCCTGACTCGAAAAAGAAAAATGATCATCCACCTCGATATACCAAAGAAAAGAAATCTTCAAAATGTCGGATGTGCTTCAAGGTCAAACCGAGGACGAAAAAGCAGAAATGGATTCGCGCTGGAATTGCAGCTGGCTTGACTGCTCTAATATTACTGGTAGTCTTACTTGCTGTGTTCCTGACCCGCAAAGGGGATACAATGCCTGTTCAATCACAGTGGCTGAACGTTACTGGATATCCACCTATCCCAACAGGCATTTCCACGATTGTACAGCCTGATATTATATCAGAGAACTCTGGGTGCGTCCAACCATCGACGATATGGGACTGTTCTTTGCCAAAGGAGCAACAGCCGTCCATCGCCCCCAACGCCCCGAATCAACCGAATTTCCGGCTCGAAATCAGATTCCGCAATGGGACTTCTCCGAATGGCACCGCTCTCAATGCTACGAGTGTAAATAGGAGATCGGAGGATGGCTCTCTAAACCCAGTCTCAGCAGGTAGTTTCATCCGGAATCGGCTGCTCCGCGCACGAGACTCTCTCACCAATAGTTTCTACATTGCCTCGCCATCACCGCCAAACCAAGAAGACCAAGTCTTCCTTGGGAACACCACTGACAACAACACTGCCCCTTTCGACGGCGAATACACACCATTTTATATGAGCTTCGAAGACCCCTCCAAGCTCTCATCTTCTCAATTATCCAAGCGCAAGCTCGCGGACCTTCAGAACCTCACCGATCCCTTCCCCGACCTCACAAAGGCAATCCCACCTCCAGATATCAACCCTGATGGTACCGCCGCAGCTGCCAATCTTCTCCCCTTGCCCTCGGCCCAACCTCTCCGCCTCTACAACCGCGGTCTAACAACCGAACATTACGGTTTCTATACCTACTTCGAACGTTCCATTTTCCTCAAATCCACCGCCCTCGTCAACGCTTCTTCCCCCATTGGCGAAGTTCCGGACGATAAGGACGGAGGAGCAAACGAGAACGCAGCGACAGTCCGCTGCACCTGGGCCCAAACCCGCTTCCTAGTCCAAATCTGGACCAACAAGGGAAACGCGGCGTCTCTCCTCCAAAGCCCAAACTCTACCAATAGCAGCACACCCCCTCCCAACCAAAACAACCCGCAGAACCTCACCTCATCCTCCGCGAACGATTTCCGCCGTCCCGGCTCTTTCCTCTATCCCGTAACCATCACCCTCGACCGCCACGGCGGCGACATCACCAAAAAACTCATTTACTGCTACGGCCTCGATCAGCGCGAACACATTCTTCTAGAGCAGAAGAAGGTGCAGCTTGAGGACCGCGCGTTTGGCGGCGGGCTGGTGAACCCGGCGCTCGGGCCTTTTGGGAACGTGAATGTCAGTCGCGCGGATGGTGGTCCCGGGGGGATCGATGGCGGCGGTGGCGGGTGTGGGTGTGTGTGGAGGAATTTCGGGGGTGGTTGAGCCCGGGGGGGAAGGTTTCGGGAGTGGTAGGGTTTAAGGGGCAGAACAGTTTCGATGAAGCGGAAAGTATATGCATAGCCGGGGGCACGTGGAAACATGTCATTAGAAAACCCCCCTTTTTCTTTTTTCTTACATAGACGAATACATCAACCCAACCCTTTTAAGACTTCGTCACCCGCGTGAAGAAAAATCGTCCTCGTCTGTTTCCAAAAGATCTCGGAGATTCCCAGCACCAGCTAGCGAAGACTGAGCAATTGCAAAGGTAAGGTAAGGCTCGGCCTCGAAAAGAATGCCCTTTTTCCGTCTGATTGTTCTGCGATGCGGGAGGTTATTTTTTTTTTTTTAAAAAAAAGGGGGGAGTTCGTTTTATGTACAATATGTCCGCACGGTTGGCGTTGAGTGAGATATTTCTATTCGGGACATTCACGGCAGTTATATCTATATCTATATCTATATCTATATCTATCTATCTATCTATCTATCTCTATATCTATATCTATATCTATCTATCTATCTATCTATCTCTATATCTATCTCTATATCTATCTATATCTATATCTATCTATCTATCTATCTATCTCTATATCTATATCTATCTATATCTATATCTATCTATATCTATATCTATCTATATCTATATCTATCTATATCTATATCTATTTATACCTATATCTATATCTATCCTTGGGGTTGGGGGTTGGGGTTGGGGGTTGGGGTTTGGGGTTGGGCTTGGGCTTGGGATTAGGATTAGGATTAGGGGCACATATCGACCCAACCCAACCCAATCCAAAATTAACCCAAAACAAATTAACCCAACCCAACCCAACCCAACCCAACCCAAAACAACCAAAACGAAGAAAATAAAATCCACAGCGACGACGACAATATAAAGATTTTTATCTACTCTACTGTATCCCTTCATTGCGAATGTGCCCCGTGTGTGAATTTTTTCGATTTTTTTTTGAGGGGGGGGAGGTGTCGTTGTATTTGTGTTTGTATTTGTGTGTTGGACTTGGGGGGGGTTTTGTGTGGGGTTATGTGAGGGTTTGTGGGGGTTTGTGGGGGGGGGAGATGGGGTGTGTGAGATGGTGGGTGTGAGATGGTGGGTTTGAGATGGGGGGAGGGAGGGGGGGGAGGTTTTTTTGGGGAGTGAGATGGTGGGTGGGGTTTTTTGGGGAGTGAGATGGTGGGTGTGAGATGGTGGGTGTGAGATGGGTTGGGTTGGGTGGGGTGGTGATGGTGATGGTGAATGGTGGTGGTGGTGGTGATAAGAAGTGATGGTGATGGGAGAGGTGATGGTGAGAATGTGAGTGGTTGGTATGGTGGATATGGTAATAGGTAGATAATAGATATGGACAAGAAAATTAGGTTATCGGTTTATTTACTGTTTTTGCACACCGTCAAAACCCCCCTCCGTTTCCAAAACCAAGTCTTTGATCGTGTAATGGTTCGATAGACGCTCGTCCTCCTCACTCACCCCCCACTACTTCGGCAGCGCCAACAACGCAAACGTCCCGCCCTGCGCCGGCCTCGCCACAAACTGCGGAATCCCATTATTATCCCCCGTGACCGTATCATACAGATCCGGAAACGCCCTGTTAATCGGCGTTTCATTGATAAACGCCGCGAGTTTGCTGATCGCCTGCGCCTGCGTGCTCTTGGACGCGACCGCCGCGGCGAACATCTGCCAGTCGTCCTTGGTGTAGCTATGGCGCGTGTCGAGCGGGACGCCGTACTTGTTGCTGACGGTGGGGTAAAAGGCCGATTGCATGTCGTAGATGGACTGCGGGACGAGGTTGAGGCCGAGCTCGCGGTCCGAGTACAGGTTGTACAGGAGGCCGAAGGTGTCGTTGGCGCCGTAGTTGAGGGTCGTGTGTGGCGGGTTGGCGTTGTGCGCGACGCCGAGGTCTTGCCACTGGGTGATGTAGCTGTGGGCGATGGCGGTGTAGTTGGCGCCGTCGGCGGCGTTGCCGGTGAGGTTGGCGATGACGGCCATGGCTTCGATGCCAATCATGCCTTTGAGGGCCAGGTCGGTTTGGTTGGCGAGGGAGCCAGCGAAGTCGTCGGTGGAGATTTGGTTGGCCGGGTAGAGGGCTTCTTGGATCAGGTATTGAGTCCATTGCTGGAGGATCTTGTAGTGCTGGGTTAAATACGCGGTATCTTGCTTGCGCTGGGCGTAGGCTAGGGTCATGATGAGCATGTTGCCGCATTCCTCGAGGGGCTGTTGTTCGTCGTTTCCGAGGGGGTGGCCGGTGGCGTTGGGGTAGTGGCTGCCGAGATCGTGCATTGAGTACTGGTGCGGGTATTGGCCGGCCTCCTGGTTCTCGAAAAGGGGGTCGAGAAGGAGTTTCAAGAGGCCTGGGTTGCCGTAGAGGAGAATGGGGTGGAAGGGGAAGATGATATCGACAGTCTGGGTGTTTCCGTCCGAACTGATTTCCTTGAGGAATATATATGTCTTGGTAGGAGTTCCAACGAGCTGGGTAGCAGCAAAAGCGTGACGAGCCGCAAGGGATGTGATCGTGAGGTAGTCCTGGCCTCCAGCGGCGACAGCGTCAGTCTTGAGTTGGCTGTCAAAATTCGACTCGGACGTGGCATAGTCGTTGTAGAAGAAAGACAAAGCAGCGAGGTCGGTGGAGTAGTAGCTGGTCCACAGAGACGGCAGGGACACGATTCCGTTTGCACCGTCAAACTGGATCGCTTGCTGTTGAGCGAGACCAATGACGAACAGGGTGCTGACCGCCGTGGTCCCAACAGAACCAAGGTCGACCGCAAGACCGAACACAGGGTAGGCATTTTGAATGGCCCGGTAGTTGGTGTCCTGGGTGTCGGGAAGCTTTCCGTTGGTGGCAAAGTTGGTTCGAACCGAGGTGTCTGCACCGGATTGGTAAGTGAGATTGGCCACGTTCTTTGTCGCCCAGTAATAGTAGCCGTAGTCGGTCTGATCGGCAGTCTCAGAAAAGGCCAACTGAGTCTGCCTGTACACTCGGTGGTAAGCAGTGCCGCCTTTTACGGCGGTGGGAAGTGGTGTAGAGCCGGAGCTCGTCGACTTGGGATCCTTGGTCTTGGTTTTCGACTTCTTGTCGGTAGCATCTGTAGACGCCATCGTCGACATCGTTGTAGGCGTCGAGCTGCTGGTTGCGTCTGGGGCAACACCATAGTCCCATTGCGCGATAGCGTTTCGGTCTCCGGAAATCCATTCTACGTACACGTTATCCACCGCTGCTACGCATCGAGATTGGATCGCTTGAGCTACTAACCAGCAGAAATATCAGCGTAGACCTGGACGTTATGCCCAGCACCGTCCATGGACGCCACCTCGACGTCGAGGTAGGAAAATGGCAACGATTGCCTCTTCATATCGTTTGGCGTCACTGGCGAAAGGAAGGTTATGTTCATGCTGACCATGCCGCCCACCGTCATCGTGAACATGCTTCGGGTTGACGTATATTCGAACGCCGTCTGGGTGACTGCATCTGGACCCGGCGATCCCATCCAGGTGTAGATGTGGCCATCCACACGAACCATACCGGCCCATGCCGTGATCTGATTCCTATCGTAGCCGTCAGCCAAGCGCGCCAGCTCTCCACGAGTTGACACGTACGCCCAAAACTGCGGCCATTGACCGGCCAAATAACCTCCGTTCCCTCCATCGCTGCCGCAGTCAAGCCATGTGCTCAAATATGGCGATCGGACCGCTAGAGGGATAGCCGGGGGTCGCGCCGGGGTGAAGGTTGACACGGCACTGGAGAGGTCGAGGATAGAGGCGAGCAGTGCGGCAGCCGTTAGGAGTTTCATCTTGGCAAGACCGTGGTAGCTTTTGGCGGTGGCACTTCCCAATCCCGGGGGCAAAGGCCCAGTCCTTTATAGACATGGCAGAGAGAGATGAGTGGGGTCAACGCTGAACCGCCAGTGTGCAGGGCTCACACGTCTTCTCCTCTGGGAAACCGGTAAGACAAATCTTACCTTCGGAGATGTGAACTGTCATCGGATGATGTGCGGATCAGTTGGTTTAATTCGTCAGTTGACGCTGGCCTGACCCTGGCGGTCTTTGGAGAACAGACAAGGAACCGGCTCGCTCTACCTTTGGGTTGATATGTCGATACGTGGGTTGCAATGTTTGGTGGGATCTCACCAGCCACAGTGATCAGATCATGACTCCGGGCAGACCGGGGGAAGCACAACCTTGCACTTCGCAGACACTCGGGCTTCTGGCATGAGACCATGGAAGGAAACGTTTTGCCTGTGGGGAACCCTGCCTGCATACAAATGCAGGTGCCTCGATTCAGGGCGGGGATGCTAAGGTACCTTACTCAAGTACTCTCTAGTGAGGTGTTATAATTCGGGAGCGAAGGTATGATACCAAGAGTCTAATGGAAGGTCCGCTTGATTCTCTAGGTAGAGTAAGATGAAGAGACCTCCTTTACGACTAAGGTACCACAGTCAACCAATGATGATTAGAAATGCCGCAGTCAAGGAATAATGCAATTATGCAAGCATAAGGTAGGTAAGGTATTAAGGTACCTTGGCAGTCACAGGTGGGATAAGTGGGGGGACGGGGGACTACCTACTAGTCTGTTCCACTTGCCCCGTAAAGGTAAGACTGGAATGAACCATGTCCGCCGCCGCTTATCCTACTTTAGCGTGATTGACAGTGAGACGGGTCACCCCGCACATCTCGTGGGAGATTCCTCCACGCCAAACCTTGTGCTAATGTAGGTATGTTTGAAGTGTTAAACCCTGTCCGGTAAGTTCTTAATAGCGTTCTTCTCCGGGGAACGAGCCTATGCCGAACATGGGGGACGAGCCAGCTCATCCGAGGTCTGACCGCAACCGAGGAATGTGTGACGTGAGAAAGAAACGCAACTGGATTGAACAAGATGCGGAATGCGCGTGATTGATGGTGCGCTTAACAATAACAACGACGCCGGGAACAATCCCTCTCGGGGCAGAGCCTCAACCCACCTGCCTGATCGGTCAGCGGACTTGCAGTCTCCGCAGGGTTTTCTCATGCCCAACAAACAGCAATGTCGATCAGTCGACGGCAGATGGTACGTTGCCAGATGTGGCGTCTGGGGAAGAACAGCCCTGATCCACGCCATCATACACCATGACCATGATGCTACTGACCTCTACTCCGTACGGCGCAGAGTGTCCGACGTGCCTAAAAGTAGATGGATGTGCAGTGGCCGACATGCGGTGTTACCAATGTAACAATGTGCGGCAACCTACCCCGAAATGAGGTGGTGGACCGCCTCTTTCCTGCCGAGTCGTGCGAGTCTACCCAGCCAGTCCAAAGTATATCGTTTTCGTTGATGGTGGTACTACTCAACGTCCCCTGCTGATAGGCTGTTCGCGATGCGTGCCCGGGAAAGTGAATCAGTACCGGTGCAATTTGCACGCTGGACCAATGTGCTTCCTGTCTTAGATGTTGCTTCTCTACGGAGTACATCCAACAAGGCCGTCGAGGACGTCCGCCATGCTGAGGGTGAGCGATCTCCGATTGGTAGACGGATGACTGTTCAAGCCCTGGTCACGGCGGAAAGACCACGATGCCGGAAATGTCAGGACTCATGACTCGGACTGAAGTTCACTTAAGCTTTCAGTTAACGTTTCGGTAGTCTTGCCCCCCCCCCAACCCCCCCAAGCACAATGCACAATCTATCGCACGGCGCCACATGCCCCTCGCGCCACCTTGCCATCTCTCGCATGTAGGTAATTTGATATGATTCAACAACGTGGATCGCTGTCTGGTTAATGTCGTGTCATCCTGTCCATGCATCAAGAGCGCAACTTTGTTGTAATGTGATCAAAGTCAAGATATTCAACGAGCCCACCCACTTTCCAACGAGGCGGAAATCTAAAATTTGCGGGGTAAGACACCGGGATAACGTGCGGCCTTGCCCATTGGGGCAGGTCTGAGTAAGGGAACGGGTCATCTGCAGAGCGCATGTGGATGCGGCCTGTATGCCTCGACTTCATCACTGCTACAGTAAGAGCAGGTTCGGGGGCAGGAGGGAGAGTGGGAACGCATCAAGTAAGGTAACACGTCGGAGTGACAAACAAAAGACTCGTCCCCACGGGTGATGTACAGTACCCCGCCGGAAAACTTTGGCGGACGCGACAGAATCTCCACTTTTTCCAGGTCGGGAGTAGTGGATTCTGAAATGCTACCAACTAAGGGTAACTGCTGAAGTAGAGTAGGTACTTCCATCGAAAATTATCATCTAAACATAAGGTATCTCTGATTGTCTCTGTCTCTGGGTGACCCCCATGAACACGCTTCTCCCGTCTTCCGCCCTTTGGCTATCTTCGACCTCAGCGAGCATGATCGTGGGCATAAGAGATCAGATTGGAGAGATGCGACTATTCCTGGGCCTTGGGTCTTGTCATGCAAGACCGTTGGCAGTAGTGGCGTCGGATAGGAACGTTGCTGCTCACAAGGTAGGAACAGGGTGGGTCCGATGAGTAGGCGGACAGAAGGTGGGGAAAGGGTGCATCGCGTAGCTGCTTCCAGCCCGACCGGTACTGTACATGCGAATTGCTCTCGGTGCCTTTAATTAAAGTATCGGCTCGCCTTGGGGACCAAAGGTCTGCCACTGGTATGTTTTAGTGGAAAACAGAGTAATTTTGAGGCCCCTGAGATCGATATTCACCTCTTCCCCAAACCAGTCATGGTAGATTGGCACTTTCGTCGGACATCCGAGTGCATGCATGACATATGGGACTCGGAATGGCCCCGCCGCTGCCAATAGTGATCTGTGGGAATCGACAATCCTGGTAGGATTCCAGCGATCGCCGGAGCGCCTCTCACCTCCTGGGGCCCAATATCTGCCTCATCAATTTTTCGTGGGCATCTTCAACCTGCAATGACTCCGCTTTCGAATTTGCCATACCGATCATCCTTACCGATCGCCCATCTCTGGTTCCATCTGGCTTCAGCAAGAACCCATCCACGTCTCTCGCGCCTCTCTCTCGCTTGTCGAGTTTGCGCCGTGCCTGCTTCTCAGTGGTCGATGTCACATTGTTGTTCTCGTTCTCGGTTATGGAAATTCCGTCGATACTCTCGTCCTCTGATGCTGCCCGATTATCACTTTCTGTGTTTTTAATACCCCTTTTGTACCTGATTGATCGTCGGTCTATGCTCCCATCCGGCCTCAGCAGGCGACCATGCTTGTCTCGTGCGCGTTTAATACGTCGTGCATCTGGCAGTCCATATCGAGTCAATACTACTTCCTTCCCATCTTTGCTTGTCCTCAATGATCGCTCCTCGAATCCACTGTATAGAGTTAAAGAGGCCAAGTCGTGAATATTGGTTGTATCTTTCTGCAATCCCTCATCATTTGAAGTCGTCTTCCGACGCTTGCGGTCTGGCTCTACCCTCAGGTTTCTCCCACTAACACCTCGACGCATGATGCCACGACCTCGAGTGCTTGATGTCGTAGCAATTGGACCAGTCCAGTCAGGCTTTTCCCATTCAGGCGTAGGAAGTCTGACGGGCACGCTGCGGCGGTGACGACGGCCAGATCCACGGGTTCGGTTGCTCCCACGGGACCCGCCCTGGGGCGGAGTAGTGTGCTGGTTCAAATTTGGGTCGTAGTCGTCGTCCTCGGAATCAGAGGGAGGGGCAACCTCATGGTTGTTGAGAGAAGTAGCGGATCGAGGTTTTGCTCTAGCTACACGATTTGTAGGAGTAGTAGGCCTTGGAGGATGTTCGGCTGGTATTGGTGAGAGCTGCGAGGTACTAGATATCGTGGTTGAGCTCGTAACATCAGTTTCAGGAATTGAAACCCGTCGTATCAACGTAGCTACTGGATTTGCAGGCACAGTATTAATGGCTACAGCACCGCGTCCAGCACCTAACTTGCTCAGCTCCGGGGAATTCGGCTGCATATCAACCGCAGAAGATTCACGACTCTCTATATGATTTTTGGGCGAAACCGGGATCTCTTGCTGTATGGCTGTGTTCTTGTCCTCAACAGCGGGTAGCTTTGTCGATGAGTCCAGAACGGCATTTGGCATAGAGGAACCAATGAAGTTTGAGTCGTCACTCGGACGTGATGCGCCTGTACCGGAAAGTACTGATCGTCTTGCAAGTGACCCTGTCATTTTAGCGAATTTAGCACGCGGAGTATCTTGCGTAAGGCCAGTGACTGTGTGAGAGGATTGAGTTGACATGTTTCCGTCCTCAAGACGCTGGACGCGACGCTTCATTATCCTTAACTCCAGTCTTAGTTCATCCACCTCATGGACTTTGCTACTTATGTCAGAAACATGCTCGGTGAGGAGTTCAATCTCTTCCGTAAAGCCAGAATCTCCAGGAGAATCTTGACCTGAGTTAAGAGAGTTCTTATTCCCCTTCAAGCTTTCAATTGCAGTCTTCATATCACGGAATTGTGCTTGAAGTCCCTCCACAGTGTTCAAGATGCGGTCAATGTCTCTTCTCTGCTCGCTAAGGATATTTGGTGTGTCATTAGAATGGCCGTTTGCCTGCTCGACGTTTTGGGGATGAGCGAGACGTGTTGAAGACACATTCGAGGTGTGACTGGGACTCTTCGCCGTAGCCATGGCAGACTTGAGACCTTGGTTGTAAGAGTGGAAATTATCTCGCTTCATGATCTTCGGCTGAACAGTCTTCCCAGTCGCTTCTGATATCGCTTTCATCTTGGCAAGTTTCAGGAAGCTGTGACCTCTATTCAATCAATTAGTAATCAGGCTTAACACTGAGTCAGACCAGAAGCGAAAAAAGACTGGCTGATACAGAAAGATTAGAATCTGAATCTTCCTTAGGGAGGGTCTTGCGAGAAAGACGCATGTTTTTCTGCATGGCTTCGAACCTCGCATTGGCAGCAAGACTTGCAGTTTTATAGCTACGGTCTTTAAATCTTCTGCGAACATGAGAAAATAAGCACCTACTTGTATTGTTCCTTTCCTTCGGGCGCCCATACACAAATTGACCCTACTATGTTGCGGCATCGCTTGCAGCTCAACGGCTGAAGAGTACATCCCTCGAGCTCCGAATCCTTGTATCCAGACCGTTCTTCATCCAAAACCACAATCTCAAATCCCATGTAGCTTAGAGCATTTTCAAAGGTGGAATAAGTCTTGGTTATCTCGATCCATTCATTGATATATGTACAGATATGTGTATGACACGTCCTGCAGAAATATTTAAATAACTCCGGTGTTGTAGCCATTGCTGGCTCGCATCTACTGCGACTTTCCGTGTGAGCAAAGATTGATATCAACGTTTAGAGGTTTGAAACCAAGTCTCCGCCACGGACGTGGGATGACGTTGTCTGTAATCTAAATCCGCTAGTGTATTATGTTACCATGAGCGTCTAGGGCTTTGGGGTTCACCTCATTATTACGGAACATCGTGCCTGATCATACCTCCACCTGCTGCCCTCGGCAATCGGCATTCTCAACTGCTCTCCTCTTGCCATCAGTCCAACCCTGGACGCTTTTGCGCACCCCCTTCCCCACCCATCTCAAAGATGCCCACTCCCGAATCCGCCCTCTTCCTTGCCAAAAAACCCAAAGTTCCTCCCACCTTCGATGGCGTCGACTACGATGACACGCCGCGTTTAAAAGCGGCTCAAGATGCGATTATCCGAGAGCAATGGGTTAGGAACATGATGGCGCGGCTAATCGGAGAGGAACTTGGAAAATGCTATTATAGGGAGGGGGTCAATCACTTGGAGAAGTGTGGGATGCTGAGAGGTGAGATTTCTTGACTGAGGGCTTCCGTTTGAGAGTAAATGGAAAAGAAGGGGGGGGAGAGCTGAGCTGACCACGGCGGCAGAGCGATATTTCAAGGCGTTGAAGGAAGGCAAGATTACGGGATACCTGTTTCCACAGCAGAATTACATTCCGAAGGAAGAGTAGTACTGCAGCGGGAAACGATACAATATTGAGATAGGGGTTCAGATGTTACACGTTGGCTGAGCCTGCGTGTAGAGGCACAATGGGAAAAGAACCCTGGCGTTTCAGGTGGGCACCATGAAGCTAGTTTTAAGTGAGAGCGTTATGTTCAGCATGAACCGTAATGTTCCTATATAAGAGCGGTTATGAATTGGAATTGCTATGCACCTTCCTATCAGTCTTCGAATCACCTGGTACCTAGATATAAGGTATGCAATATCCCGAGTCTAGGGTTAGGGTTGTGGCCTATGTTTCTAAATCTTGCAACAATCTGAGTTTCCCGGTCCCACCATCTCCCACCACAATGACCCAAATCCTGGCCCCCTCCCTCTCCCTCTCCCACCTCCTCTCCTCCTTAATTCCCACCCTCCACCCCTCCACCTTCGTCTTCCTCACCTACCCCCCTCCCACCGCTCCCCCACCAAGCCTCCCCACGCAACTCACCTTCCACGAGCGCGAGGGCCTCACGGTTATTACGACCCTCGAGTCCGCCCTCGCGCACAACGTTCCCGCGGAAGACTACACCTTCGCGTGCCGGATGATCACATGCGAGGTGCACAGCTCGTTGGAGGCGGTGGGCTTTATGGCTGTGTTGGCAAAGGCGCTGGCGGAAAGGGGGATCCCGGCTAATGTGGTGGGAGGGTGGTGGCATGATCATCTGTTCGTGCCGGTGGGTCGGGAGGAGGAGGCGGTGGCATGCTTGGAGAGGGTGGCGAGGGACGCGAGGGACGCGAGGGACGCTGATGGGGATGGGAAGAAGAAGGGAGTGAGTGAGAGAAGGGTAACGGAGGGATATGGCATTTCGAAATCTGGGTGATGGGAATGGGTGCGAGCCATAGCCATGCCAATGGCTGGGGTATCCAGCATTTGTGATAGTCATTGCAGCAAGACTGTGAGGTCAGTGTAGGCGTCAGGATTCAGGACTCCCTATGGATCCTAAGGTAATAACTGTCTAGACGCAGTCCTGGAACGGTGGATTACTTCACCCCCAAGGTTTGTGGCTAATCGCCCCAGCCATTTCTATTTCTTGCTCCCAGAATTCGCTGCTACTTACTGCTTGGCTGGGTATAAAATGCGAATACGTGATAAGGAGTTTTCTTCAAAGATGTCAATAATAATTGCCTTCGTTGGGATTAAGTAGAGGCTGCCCAGGAAAAGCCCCTGAGAATTCTCTTCTCTCGTCGATACTTTCGTCACCGCTGCTATCGTTATCGCCTGTTGTCTTTGTAAATTCACTGGCTTCTGGCGGTGCTCGCATGCCTGCCAAGACATCTACGTCAAGAACTGGGCATATGTATGGGCTGCTTGTATGGACGTCCCGGCCTGAAGGCATGTTGGCCAGCAGTGGCTCGAATGGTGGTATCAATTGGGTGTTAATCTGTCATCCACGTCAGAGACTGTGTACAACGAGTTAGAACACAAAGAATATAATTACAGTGTCGTTCATCTTGTTCCATTTCTTCTCCAGCATGTCAATGATTCTTGCTTCTTCCAATCTTCCCGCATCTCCACCCCAATCCTTGCCTTTCTCAATCTTCTTGTCCTCTCTTCGTTCCGTCCAGTCCTTCTTTAATTTTGTCATGCCCTTGAGTGTCGATCCTTCATCTTGCGGTCCTTGGAAGCCTAAGGCTTTGTTGCCACCGATTAGCCAAGCAAGACCCTGGCCAGTCTCACCACTCAACTCGGCACCGACTCCGAAGAATCTACAAGCTTTTGCCTGGGAAGTCTTCTTCAGGTCATTGATGTATCTCATAAGTGAATCATCCAATTGACATGATCGTCCAGCACCCGGAGACTTGAGCATAGCCTCCGCTTTTCCAGCGTGGCCTGCGGCAGCCAGGCATAATCTTGCGAACAGGGTAGCACGGATTTTCGGAATCTCTGGAGCTTTGATCATCCATTCCTTGTCATTCTTGTCGCGATCATGGGCAACAACAGGCGGATAAGGATCATCCTTGAGCACTGCTAGAAGTGTGGCTTCTGCAAGAGCGAGAGCAGCCAGCCCACCTTGAACAGAGGGAGTAGCTTCGAGGACTACGGAAGGGGCGTTCCCCTCTCCATTGCGTGACATGAGATAGCTATGGATAGAATTAGCGAGTAGGAGGTGCTTGGTAGCTATCATAATCAATGCCGTTCGTTGGCCGTTTGCGGGCGTGGTGGTCGTATAAATGGTACGAAGCTGCGCTCGAGCAGAAAGAGTATAGGTACATGCAAGCGTATGAAGAGCAAAGCATACTTCGTAGTCTAATCCTTTGCCTTTGATTCGAGGAGGTTCCCGGCCTGGAAGACTCGCTGTTAGGCATGTTCGCCACTCCACTTCGACTTCTCTTTCGAGTATAATATCAAGCTCCTCATCCGCGACTGGATTACCACTTAATCCAGCGTCTAGAGCTAAGACATATGGGAGATATTCATTCAACGCAGATAGGACAGTTTTGAGATTTGAAGTTTGGGATTGAACAGATAGGCGTTTGTGTTCTTTCAGCACATTCCGGAGTACACCACGGTGCGTGGTGGAAGTGAATGGCAAACTTGGATGAGTTGGGCTGCTTAGGAACGCCGGAAAAGAAAGAGTAGACGTAGTGGGCAAACGAAATGCATAAGGCATGATTAGATCTAGTAGATATGTTATAATGTGTTAATCTACCGGAACAGGGCAAGTGCTCAGCGATGTCCTTGATGAGTAACCTTCAATTCGCTGATTCGTGAGCTGAATCCAAGATATCGTTCAGGCGACTACCATAAGAAGCTCTGACTAGCGATCATCTATCTTCCTTCTTGTCGTTGAATAATTGGGGTTTCTTTTAGTGGAATACAATGTCAGATGAAGGACTAGCCCACCAGCTACGACAGGAAACACCTATCTAATCGAAGCAAAATCGATTTATGTCTACAAAGCACATCAAAGCATATCAAACATCGTTCGCACTTCAACAAGTAGCAATACTACCTAAGTAAATTGAGCTCATATCTCACACCGCGCTGATGTGATATTCATGTGAAGGTGAATATCCCATTATCTAATACTTAAGGCAGCAATCTTATATGAGAGCTGTCGGACTTAGAACGACCTTTTACAAGGTATGCAAACATCTCTTATAGCCAGATGCGCTAATAGATTGAGTCAGGGCACCACTGTCCTCTTTCTGCGTTCCAATAACAACCCTTCGCTATTCCCGTCCGATCGTTCAAGACACTAAGACGGGTTTCGATCCGCAGGAAGGTTTGCGCTTCGCGGGTTTCAATAGCGTCGCTACTATGGAGTATTTAATTAGACAGTTGAACCCCGATGTCCAATTTCCGTGGACTTATAACAATAATACACCATATCCTCATCGTCGATATTGCATTCGCCAAGGACTGGTGGCGAAAAGGCATTATGTTAGCCAGCCTGCTTCTCCCTCTTCTCTTCGCATGGTCAGTCCCTGCCGGCCCCTCCGTGTCATTACCATCCTTCAACCGCAGGCACTTAGCAGAAGCCTACAACGAGTCTGCTGAGCTGTGGTCGTCGGCTCCTCTAAAAAAATCTTCGCGAGTCATTGATTCCCTCGCCAGCGATACAGTTGACTATGGTGTTGGATGCATTCCTCAGGAACCACCCGGACAGCCTCAGCACTATAAGCCCATGTACATCGACTGCCTGAATGCAGCATGGAAAATCCAGAAGGATGGAGTGGATCCACGGACAAGCAGAAATTTTAGCCGTCATCTTGTCAACCCTGATCGCGATTACTTGGTCCCAGAAGCCTTCACGTGGCAATCCTGCATCATCTATGTCGATACGCTCGAGGAAAATGACTATGATATGCTATCTCTGCATAATATCAAAGATGTAGCTCTAAACATTATCAAGGAGTGTCTCGAGCGGCGTCCCAAAATTGGCGGCAAACAACTGGTTGGCCCAAAGCAGGTAATAAAGGTGTTGTTGTTTGGACAGCAGGTAGTACCAACGACCGGAACAGCCGAAGTATCTTGACGAAGAGTTTCTTTCTTCTAATTAGCATATAACCGATTAGACGTTCGAGGGTGAGGATATTGCGACCTCACAAATCTAGCAAACGGTAGATAGGAATTATAACTGGTTTGCGTAGCACCTACTGATCATCAGAGGGTGCACAACCCAACCTAAAGTCAGTACATCAACACTCGCTCAGCTTAGCGAACCCCAAATTGGCAGCTAGACTCATTATTCTCTTGCAATAGTATAAACCTTTAACTCGGTTCCATTTGCAAAGCTCGTGCGATACGAAGCATTGGGTAGGGTATATTTGGAACTAATCACTCTCGCTTTTCATCCCCAGCGTGCGTTACTGGGGTTCGTTGTTTGTTAACTTTCGACATTCCCTGGTGGAGGATGTGTTGGGACGTTAACGAGAATTTTTCGACGATTCCTGTACGATCCTACTGCGACATACTATGAGCAAGTAGCATCTGGAAGCCTCGACATAGACTCTATACCATTACTGGGTCCTCGTCTGGAAGAAATTGCAGCACCAACCCTTAGTGTTTCGCCAGAGGCTCATCGTTAGTGCAATACGGAACAAGACTGCAACGTAGATGTTTCGTTTATCCATCTTTCCGACGATATGAACGCGCGCGAATCCTCAACTTCGTATATGACAACCGCTGATGCGACCTTAAGTCTACGCTGATTTTCTGACATTGCGGTTGTGAACCTCGGACGCGGAGACTCAGATTTCTGACAGTGGGCTACTTTCGGCGCTTTCGATAGTGAGACTGAGCCTTTGTACAGGGTAGGGCTTCTGGATCTGCCCTCGCTCTCGAAGACGTGCCTCCCATGCCTGTATACTTTCGACGTGCCCACCCTCGATGCATACAAGCTTCTGATCGGCAGACTTGCCGAGCACCGTACCTTGATATCTTGACTCTTCACCTGTCTTGCTATGCTTCTTCTTTAAGACTGCAGATCGTATAGATTAGATATCTGTCCAACGCTAAGACCCCTAGTCAGGAAATTACCAGCCAGAAAGTCCTCCTTCTCCCCCATAGCTTCAACATCCACGACTTCACCCGCTTCGCGGGCTAAGCCCGCTATCCTACGGATCTCTTTGTTGCCTTCCCCTTTCACCCACATAACAAATGCTTCAATACCCCGCATATCTTCTTCGCCTCTACACTGCTCTTCCATGATACTAATCTGTGGCCTTAGCGCGCCCAGATCTTGTAAGGCCATTCGCACATCCATGACTGTTGGAGTGGGCTCATTGTGATTTATCATAGCATGTGAAGCTGTCGTGGTTGCCAGTAGAGCAAGATATCGAGCTGCAAGATCAACGAGAGTGTCCAAAACCGCTGGGCGGGTGGCGTGGAAACCGGCTGCGCGGAGGATGTGGAGGACTGGTGGGCGGAGCAGTGACGTGTAAAGGGCGTGGGATGACATGCCAGGCCATTCAAAGCATGCTTGACCTCGTCATCAAAATTTTGAAGGTTCCACTATGGACTAGTAGGCTTGAAACTATAGAGCATCGTATTCAATAATTGAAGGTTGAGTCTTTTGATTGTGAATTTGTGATGTTGGATTCCGTGTATCTATCTAATTTACTAGCGCCGAACTTTCAATACATTCTTTCAGTCTCTTCCTATTACGGTACTATTTATTCTCCTCCTTCACCGCTTTCTGTTCCAATAATGTCACAACGCCCAACCCTCAAACTCAAATTAAACTCCCAACCCAGCACTCCAGCACCCGTCGATAGCCCCTCAACCGCGCCCCCAAAACTGAAGCTCAAGTTCGGCAGTGGCACCAAGGCCGCTTCTCCAAAACAGACTTCCGCAGCTCCACCCGCTTCCCTCGCTCCGCCAATAACAAAAGCACCCCGCAAAACCAACAAGGACAAGCCCGCTCGCACCGCCACACCTACCGCCAAAAAGCGTGCTCTCACCGCCTCAACCATCAGTGACGATGACGATCCTTTGACTCGGTCCGCTCCACCAGCCAAGATCCCAAAGATTACTCTCAAGACCCGGCCTCCGTCTACTTCTAAGCCTTTCATACGTGTCAAAACTAGGGGCGAGAAACCTTTCCGTCCAGTAGGTGTAGGCTACGACAGTGAAGCGTCAGATAGGGAAGATGACCCCACAATCGAAGAGGATTTCGTCCTTCGCATGCAGCCAGGCGACGACTGCGAATACCTTCGCCAAGCGATTGCAGAAAAAAATTGGGGTCCCAAATCAGAAGGAGGTGCGGATGTAAAGATGAGGTTTTTAAAACCAGATGGACGAAGGGCAACTGTTACGGTTCGGGGCCAAATGTACGCAGCGTCCATGGTTGACCTACCATGTATTGTCGAGGGGATGAAGAGCTGGGACCGTAGGGGCTGGTGGAAGAGCGTAGATATCTGCCAGATGCTACTTGTGTTGGGGTCCGTTACCAACGACGAGCAGGCGTTGACGTACCCCTTACCAAGAGAAGTGGATGAGAAAACGTGGCAATACGCGCATGGTTTGACGCCGCCGATGCGCTGGGCCCGCAAGAGACGATTCAGAAAGCGCGTCAGCAACCGCACAATTGAGGCCGTTGAAGAGGAAGTCGAGCGCCTCTTGAAGCTCGACAACGAATGCGAGGGCGAAAGCAAATACGAAGTGCTAGATATAGATCGCTTGACTAGAGAGCTGAGCGCCAAAGACAGCGAGGACCAAGGAGACATGGAAGACTGTGAGCAAGACGCTGAAGGCGACGTCGACGATATGGACGGCTTTTTCGAAGGCGCAGCAGAAGACGATGATGCCCCCGACGACGGTCTCGAAGCCGACCTAGAACAAGCCTTTGCAGAAGAAAACCTCGCCACCACACCCGACCCAACCTTCCTCCCCTTAACCACCCCCATCTCCACCAGCACCCCGGCACCCACGCCCTCCAAACCCTCCAGCGTCGATGACACGTCCTCGGCCGGCGAAGACGAGTCCGACGCCGGCGCGTCCGAGGTTGACGAGGACGAGTTGGAGCAGCAACAGGATCTGCAACGGCAGCGAGAGGAGATTGGCGATTTGGAGGCGGCGGTGCGGAGCCAGGAGGCGGAGCTGGCGAAGCTGCAGAATCCGATACTGAGGCAGAAGTTGGTGAAGAAGATTCAGAGTCTGCAGGGGGATTTGGAGTTGAAGAGGGCGGCGATTGGGGAGGGGGCAGATGATTGATAATGGGCGGATCGGTTTTGTCTTGCGAGGAAGAGGCTGATTGCATTGATAAAAAAAATTCATGTCGTTTTCTAATATAAATACCCCAAGTCGCGGACTACGAACAAAGTTTACCTTTTAAGTGTATTTCTCCTTCACCTGCGTCCTTTAGCTCCCCTTTCGAACCATCCTTTTCGCATACTGTCAATGTCAATAGGAACAAAAGCCCCATCTCCCAAGGTTGGATATAAGATAATGGGAGCGAGGCTGGTAGTGCAGGTGTCTATGGGCAAATCTAGATTGAACTCGAATTCACGAGCCTAAGGGGTAACACAGCCGGGTTCAAAACCGTAGCAGCAGAATTGGAAAACCAGTTTCCCGCTGTATGCCACCATGAACTGCGATATATGGCGCTACATCTCCGTAATCTTACCAAGCTTTCAAAAACGCCCTTGTCAGGGTCCTGGAGTAATTTTACATCAGGGGTTTCTGATATCCAAGATTCTTCATTTTACTTTCAATATTTCTGTGTGAGCTTTGACTTACCATCCGGCAAACGCCGAGAAATCGTTGGTTTTGTTGGCGAAGATGGCGTTTAGAGCGTCTTGGACTTCGAATTCTTCGAGGACGGCGCCGAAGCTGCGGGGGGTACTCTTGTTAGCGAGTCTGTATCATGGGGGCATAGATAATAGAAAGATTGCTAGAGAAATTGCACGACGTACCCATAACACCTACTCTTCCCCCTCAGATTCTCCTTCAACGCCTCAAAATCCTGCAGACTCAACTCCCCAAACCGCTCATGGTTTCTCACAATCTGCAACGCAATAATCGGGGTGATCTCCCCATCCAGCGGTAGATTCTGGCTCAGGTCAAAAAGCTTCATGAGCTCCGGGTCGGGGATATCCCATGTTTTGTGCGGGTATTGCTCCTCGGGGCTGTTCATAATGTGGCTGCGCGGGGGGCAGGTGGCCATGAGGGCGTGGCCGGAGATGGTGGGGGCGGATTCCTGCTGGGAGCGGATGCAGAGGAATTGTTGGTGGTCGCTGCAGGCTTTTTCTAGGCTTGTGGTGGTGAGAGGGAAGGTTTGATATGGATCTTGGGGGGGCTTACGTTAGGACGAAATCTATGCCGATCTGGTCGTGGTCAAGCCCGTCGTGCAGCTGCGTGTATTGCGGCGTTCCCTGGTACTCGGACTTGATCTCCGCCGCCAGCGAGGTCGAATTCAGATCTGAAGCAGCAGTCGTGGCGGGGCTGAGACTCGGGCCCAAGATCTGGCTACCTGACCCGCTGAACGAGCTACCGCCATAGGTACTGGTACCTTTACAGGTGAAGTGGTCTGGTGGATAGAGATTTTGACTTTGATAAGCGATGCCGTGAGCTTGGAGAAGCTCTTTTAGCCTTCGATTCTCCTTTGCAACGGAGGTTTTCGACTGGACTTCCATGGTGAATGATTCTTTCAGGCGCATGACTTCTTCTTCAAGTGCCTTGATGTAGACTTCTTTCCGCTCGCGATGGGTGCTTTACAAAAGCTTCAGCTTTTGGCACCAATGATGTTTCGATTATTCACAGTAATGATTACTTACCGCTGAGCCTGTCTGTTTAGTTCCTGTCTTCTCGTAAGAGCTGGCTTGCTGTCTGGCTTCGGCCCTCTCCTTTTCGGTGTTTGGCCCTCTACTTCAGTAAGCATCATCGCAATGGCGAAGTCAATCATTGGTTACCTCGGGTGGTCTTCCGCTCTGTTAGATTCTTCAGGAAGCCCAGATTCACGTACCGGGGGCTCTTGTTACCACCCAGAGACTCGGAGCTCCCATATGCACTAGTATCCAACGGATGGTCATGATGGCCTTCCATATGGGAGTTGACGGGTGACATCGTCGCCATTCCTGACGGTCAAGGGTCCTTTTCCTCCGGTTACGAGCCCTAATATTGTGATCATCCAAGATCGGGATTCCTTCTTTCATAAGATTTGATGCGATATTTCCGCGATAATACAATATATGAATGGATGGCAATATAAAATACTCGTTGTCTTGCGGTCTTGATAATCTTCTCTAGCCTTGTGATGGGGGCGACCGTACAAGACGTCCAACAGTCAAAGCCGAAATCGTCGACTTGCCTGATTCTTCAGATTGGCCGTCTTGGTTCCCGTCGTTAGGTCACTCAAATCATATCAGTAGAACGCCGTGATGAGTTGCTTCTCTTAAAGGTATCGATCTCGGCGTATCAGCTGAGTAGAGGATATTCTCGGCACCAGCTTCTGCAAGTAAACTATGAAATCACTGGGGGATCGGGAAACGTCGGTACCATATCAACGTGCCTACTTCCTGCGAGATCAAGTATGCTCCACTCCTCATGCAATGCGGATGCGGGTCATGGATTGTTTGCGCAATCCCTTCTAACCGTTGGACTTGAAGGCGTTGCACATTCATACGGTAGGGCTGTTACCTGAAACGAAGGTCCAGCCGATTTGGGTTTAGCCCCACGCACATCTCTAGAGCAGTCCATTTCTCAACCACAATTTCTCTCCCTTCTTCGCTAACGCTCAGAAAGCATCATTATGATCTGTCACACACCGAGCTCGCTACGCCTTTCCTGGTGGACACAGGGAGGTACAGAGGCTCGGAAGTCTGTCGGGACGATGCATGAATGTCAGAAGAGCCTGCATAGCAGAGCTGTCCAGCATGGCTACTCGTGTAAATCTACAGGGTCTGATTGATGCTGATACCCTGCGTATCAGATAGTTGAGATGACGTGAGATGCAGGTGAGCCCGTGTTCTGTGTTACTAATTCCTTTTTACATACGCACAATCATCGTAGGCCTCCTGGTGACAGACTGGTTGTCTGATATCGGTGTGATTGAGCATATATTCTACACTGTGGCTCAATCTTTGCGCTACAGAATACACGGTATCATCTTCTTTCAACTGGGTGTATCTACAGCTGACCTGCAACGCTATGCTCGTTATTTCTGCGTTTTGATTTTCTATCTTTCGTCCCCATTCGTCGCTCTTGTATTCCATACTTCTATAAGACTCCACATACTCGCATACCGAAATCACAATAAGGCGCTCAGATGGCAGCGGACATAGATAAGGAGTGTGGCACACATGCTCTCACCCTAAGGCGACTCAATAGTCCTATAAGGTATTTATAGGTATCGGAGCGTCTGCCCCTATCATGATTCTTGGCTTCTGAAAGCTCACCAGAGGCTCCTACTATCTTTGTGCGTTAAGGATACAAGACTTCATCCTGCAGCAGTGCTATTGGCAGTTCCACACATAGTAACGTTGCCTTGTCCAAGAGCACATGCTACATCCTTAGGAGAAAACCCCCTCGGATCATTCTGGTACTCGTTGATAAAGCTCTCGAAAGACGCAGAAGTTTCCCACAGGAACAGGCTAAGACAATTGCGATTTGGAATGGTGACTTGGAGTTATTTTGATAAGTCTATATGCACGTAAAGAAGGGTTTGAGAAGGGTCGGGAAATCATACCTGACTGCGCAATGACCACGCCTCCTTTCGATTTATTCACAAGGCATTCGTTCATAAGTCTGGTGACTTGCCTCCTAATGTTTTCCCAGTTGATAACACTACTTATTAGCTGCGAATCTGGTCCAATGTAGCTGACCATCGCAATGTTACAGGATCCTAAGACCTTAAGTGTAAGACAAAAACCCGAACTTACCGCCCATGAGGAGGTCTAATGGGATCCTGATGCTCACTTACTTAGACTCCAGTATTTTGGTAATTGCTCAACCCGCCGTGGAAAAGGGTTTATAATTCCCGGCCATGAAGTCCCTACAGTGTGCAATTGCTCTTCGTCGAAGACACGAGGTACTCCCCCCCTCGGAAAAGTTTCGAGAAGGGAGATGCAATCACCGAGCTTCGGTGCGCCGTAGCTGCTGCCGCAGTGGAGATCTTTAGCGGTGGTGAGGCTAGCGAAGGTCAAGGAAAGTCCGACTAGGAACAGTTGTGTTCTCACGATCCCAGTAGTATTAGAAAGGAAGTCCCGAAGGATATCAACTTGAATCCCAAGGTCAGGTTTGATTATGCGCAATACCTCATCGACGTTGAGACTTTCTTATTTACGGGAATACTATAAAGTGTCATCTAATGTTATTAATAGGTTGTACCAGTTCTCATGCGATCGCTTGTATTCCACGATGCTACCAGGCATTTGGCATTTTGCGATATCCGCACTTCTGGACGATACATCTTGGAACGACGATGCGTCAACCGGTTTCCAAAGGCTCTATTCATCGTTCAAAGAACTGTAATTAGCGCAGACCACAGAATAACAATATTTCTTCGATACTTACTCACTCAGCTTGGATATTCTTAGCTACAAAGACATCAGCGGTGAAGATGGTTTTTCAGTGGATAATCATAAAGCTCTTAGGCGCCAAAAATAAATCCTTTCATCAGCAGCTTCCGTTGCTGTCAGGTTCCAGTACTAAACGGTGCCGGATCAGTGGATAGTTGGTGTTTCTAGTCAAAAGCATGACCACAGGTTGCCAAAACACCGAATTTTGGAGGGTAATCACATACCTCACTCAACGTATCCGCATGAAAGATTCGTCCCCTCGATTTATTGTGAAAACATAAAGTTTAACTCGAATTCAATCGCGAGCCTGTACGACAAGCAGGACTAAGAAATTGATGAAAAGGAATGAGTCAATCTGAACCCACACCGCCATATAATCTGACCCTTGACCCGGTTTTGCCTTGTTGCTCACTAAACTTCGCATCTCCTACATTACTGCAGGGGTAAATCCGGGGAGGACCACTCGTGTTGAGGAATTCGCCCAGCCTGCGCTACTGACTCCTTTAATATTGTACGGATCCAGACCCTTACCACTATTCATATACTCATTCAACACAGTCTCGAACGGAGAGCCGGCTGAATAAACGTAAATCACAATGATCTGATACCCCGACAACTCTATATTCGGTGTCAGACCCAAACGGCCAGAGTTCTAGTCGAAGAACAAACCGTGTAGTCGCACAATCTGCAGCCCACCGGAATGGTGGTAGCTGGCCCCGCAAGTTTGTAAAGCTCCTTGTGCATACATGAGAATTGGCCTCCAGCTTCCTACGTTTATCGGGCTCGCGACTTTGCCATTATTATTGGCAAGGCTCATCAACGCGAATCGGCAATTATCTGCAAAGCCAGTCGCCCAGTTAGCGAATCCATCAATGTTCAGAAGCAAGATAGTGTCGTCTGTCTATTTTGTTACTCACATGATCGCCATATCTTGGGTAGCTGCACCATCTTCGTGTTATAGGGATTGGTCAATTTAGTAAAGGGTGGTTGGAAAAATTGGAGCTCGGCGAATATTCGATGTGCATCTATCCAAGGAGCAGGGGGTCCCCAAGCTCCGGGCAACAAATTGTAGGCAAGTGAGCATTCTCCGAGATTGATCTTGCCGTACAGCTTCTCGTCACAGATGATCTGGGAAAGGACAACGGAAAGTTGAATTGCTGCTGCCGCCAGAATAGGGTTGAGCCTCATGTCTGTCGGTTTGGCATACTAAGACGTCGTAATCCTAGTGTTTGAAGGCATGGCACGTTCCTATGTGCTATCACTGCCGCTTCAAATTTTGAGTCTATGAACCCCAATTTATTAAAGGTAAAACGGCCCATTAAAGATTCTTGAGCGGCGAGCAATAGCCGATATTCCAGAAGAAAAGTCTTCATTTTGCTTTGTTCAGTCGCGGACCTTACGCATAAACGGGAAACAGGGTCAAAGGGCAGAAACGATCCAATCTGATGTGCAGGCCCCCTAGGAACTTTAGAGCCGCAGCGGTATTGGCATCTTGTATGAGCGGCGCTCGATAGGAAAGGCGCACCCACTTTTTGTTTCATGATGAGAACCCCGCTTGTGTCGTCGAATTGGACATGGCTCGAGGGCGTTCAACCTGCCCACTCAATTTGGAAGTGCCAGGCATGTACTGCTACAGTAAGTTGCACGCGGCAGTCGGCAAGAGCGCCAATCCCGGACCCACTTGCTACCTACGAGTATTTCCTATCCCCCAATCTCAAGCCGTACCCTACCAATCATACACCTCACCAACCTGCTCGTCCTCGCCGCGGCCCTCCTTGTCGCTGCTACTCCGTCTTCAAACACTCCATGCCTCTTGCAGCAGAGGAACCTATAGAGCTTGAGGCTGGAAGGTCGGAGCGCTACCTACCTTGCGCGAGTCTTGTTTTCTTTCACTTCTTTAAACCTATCACTTCCCCTGCCTTCCGTCCTCGTCCTACTGTCATCAATCTGCCCCCACTGCTCCCTTTACCCCCCCCCCCCCCAAATCTCACACCCTTATTCAACCCCACCCCAACCCCAACTTACCATACCCGCACCACCAGCCTCCCCCACTACCAGGGAACCTGCCCCAGCGGCTGCTACTTCAACGGCAGCGGCGGCTGCAAGTGCGGATAAACCTTCCGGACCTACGTCATATTTCTCGGCATAGGTTATGAAGAGTTGTCGATGTTTCTTAGCCAAGTTTCATCAATGCCATGTAATCCTATATTATAAATTGATATTCCATCCAAGCAATTCTAATCGATAGCAGCGAGAAGTCGGGGTGAAGGTAGAGGGTCCCTGGGCGTACATACTGCAAATATATATAAAAAATTAATTATAGATTTTCAACCATCTTACAGTATCAGATTAAATATTTATCTTTTCCCCCAAATTTGGATCAGAGAGAATGGCGCCCGGCATGTCCAGGAAGAACAGCTCCTTTTCCGGAATGTGCTCTGTTACGCTAAGCGTGCCGCCTCCTCTTTCTTAATGTATGAAAATTTTTGGACATCATTGCCGGTATCACTCTGATTGTTCTTGAGAATTCTAGTCGCATTTGACCTTACTTCAGTGGCAAAAGATCGGGGGACAAGCGCCAAACGTCTATTCTCCGGTTCTTCGTGGAGTTTGAGGAGCAATGCTGGATTTACTCGCGAACGGATGGAATATTAGACAGGAGATATGTGCTAACGATTGCCAAAGATATTTACATGAAGAGAAATGTTCACACAACCCCGCTCTCCACTCCCAGTTCCACATCTCACAACTTCGCCTCCCCACCCCGGCTCTTCCTCCCCCCCTTCTTCCCACTAGCCTGCCAGCCAAACTCCAGCTTCGCCCCCTTCCCAGCTTCAATAATCACATTAACCACAAACACCTCCCCGCTCTGAAACCCCTCCCTCGCCGCCCTCTCCAGCTCCTCCGGCGTACGTACCAAAACCCCCACTCCCCCGCACATCTCCGCAATCTTCTCATATCCGACCTCCCACCCCAAACTGGTGCTGCGGAGTCCCCCAGTTGGTTTCCCCGAGGCCGTGGCGGCTTGAAGCGCGAGCCAGTGGTCTGCCGAGTCCGAGTCGCCGTGGTAGACGCCGCCGTTGTTGAGCACGAAGATCAGCACGTCCATGTTGTAGCGGGCCATGGTCTCGACTTCCATGGCCGAGAAGCCGAACGCGCTGTCGCCCTCGAGGCAGACGATTTTCTTTCGTCCTGGCGGGCCGGAGCGCGCTTCAGGGGCGGGACCGTTGTAGGCGGCATGTGCGGCGATGGCGTAGCCGAGGCCAACGCCCATGGTTGCGTGCGTTCCGGCGTCGAGGCGGAGGCGCGGGTGCGAGACGGGGAAGATGGAGCGGGATATGTCCATTGTGTTTGCGCCTTCGGAGATGTAGACGATGCCGCCGTCGTCGACGGGGGAGAGCGAGTGAAGGGTTTGTTCGATGGTGGAGAGGGCGCGGGAGTAGGTCATGGGATGGGCGGTGGAGGCGGCTTTCGTGGCGGCGGTGGCGAGGTTCTTTTGCGTGGAGGCGTGGACGTGTTGGGTATATGGGGTGTTAGGGGGGTAATGCCAGGAGCCGAGAGCGGCGGTGATTTGGGGCACTATAGTTGCAAGGTCGCCGAGGAGAGATACGGACCCGGCGCTGGGGCGATTCCGGCCAAGTTCTTCGGCGGAAATGTCGATTTGGATGAATTGCGCATTGGGGTTCCATTTGGGGGCATCACCGAAGTGGAGGATCCAATTTAAGCGGGCGCCCAGGATCAGGACGATGTCGGCTTCTTTCAGGGCGGTGCTGCGGGCGCTGGCGGTATTAGAGGAGTGGGAATCTGGGAGGACGCCTTTACCCATGGGAGTGGGGAGGAAGGGGAGGTGGGTGCGGTTAATCATGTCTGTTATAGCGCGTTCCGCTTGAGCATAGGCAGCGCCTTTGCCGATAACGACCAGGGGAGCTTTGGCGGATTTGAGCATTTGCGCGATTTTAAATAGTTTGGCTTCTTCGGCTGCGCCTTTTGGGCCCTCTGGTACTGGGAATATATCCTGGACCTCAGCGGCATCTTCAACGATGCCTTGGATAATATCCGCTGGGAGATCGACGAAGCCCGTTCCTGGCCGGCCGTACCATGATGTTCGGTATGCGTTTTGAATGACATTTGGAATAACCTCGAGACCGGGAGGGCGGATGGCAAGTTTTGTGTGTGGTGTAAGAAGGGAGATGGCGTCCAACTCTTGGAATGCACCTCGAGACACCAGATGCGCTTCTGAGGAGCCGGCAAGGAAAAGAAGCGGCCAGGCATTGACTGACGAGTTACCAATCTAGAACATCTCAGCGTTCAATGTAGTCTGAATTACGCGAATTTGAGGGATGAATGCAGAGCGAGCAGTCAAATAGGTTGAATTAAATTCCGCACAAGACTCGAAGAATTACATACACCGGGCATGGCGTGTAGAACCCCTGGACCTCCAACTACCAAGCACACCCCAGGTCTTCCAGTCAAATATCCATATGCACTTGCTGCGTAGCCGGCAGCCTGCTCATTCCTGAACCCAATGAACCTGATGCCCAGATTGATGGCTTCCTCTGCTATCTCGACGACGGGTATGCCCACAATTCCGAAAAGAACAGTCACACCCAAGTCTCTCAGACTGCGTGCAATGATCCGCGCGCCTGTCGGAGACGCCATGGTAAGTGTGTCTGTAAAGGATCGAAGAAGCTGAGCCCAGATGTTGGCGTTCACGGCTTCCTCGAGGGCACTAATTACGTATTTTAGCCGAGCTCACTGCTAGTAGTTGATCAGCAACATGAGGAACGAAGGGATCGAGCTGGTAGCTCTTGGTTATCGTTCTACAACAACTGCAGACGGTCAACACCTGTAACCTTGAAGCTATCTAAACGTTAAATGGAGAAATTCGGATGAGAGGAGGTGGGGGGTGAGGTCTGCCTCAGGGCCTCAGACGTGTTGGGTTAAGCCCCTTCGGGTTAGCGCTCTGATTACGCCTGAGCTCGCAAAGTAAGCAGAGCTAACCCGAAGGGGCTTAGCAACGCACGTCTGAGGTCCTGAGGCAACTCCCAGGTTTAGCGCTGGAGCTGCTGAGTCATGTGAGCCTGAAGCTTTTGGCGCCTTCTAAGGTTCTCTTGACTGTTTATCCTTTGGATGACCAGAGTATTGATCGAAATCCTTGTTGCATCTGTGCAATGCCTTGAAAGAGAGAATGCTTTGCCCTACCCCTGAATGCTCACCCCTTTTACTTTCCTGCGCGTTCAAATCTCGTCGAAAAGCTAGCGAATGAGATGATGTAAAATATAGCTGTACTTACAGCTAGGTTGCACAAGCACTCCTTGGGCTCATGAGATGTTGTTTCGCTTCCAGGCTGCGTTGTACATCATTCAGTTGAGGCTAGTCGCGACTATATTTACTTGATCTTACCCAATGATTTTCGCTTTTCTAACTGGTAGTAAGTTGTCCCTTCTGGAAAATCGCCATGAGATGAAGCACAGTGTGCTGCTGCCTTTCCTTCTCGTTGTCGTTATGTTCCTTAATGTATTGAGGAAGACATGCTGGTTCAAACAATGGGGGGAAAAGTTGAAGGGATCACACTAATTTGCCAATATAATCTTGTAGCCTTCCAGGCTTTTCTCCTCCTGGAAAAGGCATGTTTCAAGAATGGCCTTCGAGAAATCAGAACCGCGAGAGGAGTCTGTAATAGGTTTCACACTAATGCATATTACAGTTATTGCTACGTAGGCTATAGCAACACCAATTGCGCCTCTGTTCGGAGGGCAAGCCTATTACTTCCCCCAATGCCTGTCTATCTCCAAACTTCTTTTCTTCTTTATGGCTTTGTAAAGGCAGGGCGTGTATATCAATCCAGAATATGCGCGCTCCTTATTCAATTACCGTTTTTAAATATCGTTTACTTCTCGTCTTCAATAGGACAGCTTAAAACAATCCTAAATAACCATTAATCAGCAAAAGCCCTCAAAAGCCGTCAAATCCCGGGCGTTATAGCCACATCGGAGTTCCTTCGACGAGGCTTTCATACTTGTGAGTACTGATACCCTTAGGGCTGGCCGAGATGCCGGAACTGAGAACTTGTAGCTGTTGTTGTCGGCAGCTTGGTCTACATTGACGGTGGGGATCTGGCGTGGACCAATAACGGCGACACTCATTAGGACTATTGTACATTTCTGAAGTATATTTCAATTCGAAAGGTTCGCTTAGGCTAAACTTGACATCAGCATCGACGATGCTCTCCATCGATCTTTCTCAGAGTTGGACAAATTCATCGGTGACAATACAGTCGACTAGCAAACCCTCAGGAGTACCATCCAAGAACAAACCCTCACTCTGGTACGATAAACAGAAAGACGTTCTCTATACTGGCTATGCTGGCGGGCCGTCCAACGTTGCTGGTCAATCAGAATCTCCCATGTATGTGTGGTTGTTCAAACCAGATCACACCGGAAGCGGCAACTGGAGCGGAGTGATAGGCTCTGACGACCCTATCTGGAACACATTAACGCGGTCCAACAACTGCCTGATATCTTACGGTTCCGATAGCGCGTATATCTTGGGAGGGACCGACCCAACGAATCGCGATACACTTCTTCCAGGGCTCGTGCAATTCAACTTCACAACTCGCTCATTCTCCAATTCGAGTGCTTCTGGGTACACTTTCAATGGTACCGTCGCATCAGGTTCGATGCATTACGTCCCTTTCTATGGCCCACAAGGTCTTTTCGTCATTATGGGTGGAGAAAACCAAATTGATCTCAAGGACTTCAATGTAATTTCAGTGTACGACCCTTCATCGCGACAATGGTTTAATCAAACTACTACTGGATATACGCCAGAGCCGCGAAGGGAATTCTGCACTGCTGGTATTGCTTCAACTAATGGCACATACGAAGTGTAAGAATGATAGTCCCCAATCATACACTGCTAGCCGGACTTGAACTTGACCTCTGCGATCGTTAGGTTTCTGTACGCAGGACGGGCCTATCAACTCGGTGCAGCGGCCGTCCCTTTTGACACAATTCACATTCTCACACTACCAGCCTTCCATTGGATCCGAGTTGACTACAATCCTCAAAGCCCTCGCTTCGCGTTGTCCTTCAACGCGGGTGGCGTGGATGCAAACTCGAAGATTGACGCTGGTGACTAGCACGATATTTCTCGACGCACCTACGACACCTCTGAAGATCCATTTAAACAAGGTTTGGCAATCTTTGATATGACAACTCTTGAATTTGCGACCCAGTACGTTGCAAATGCTCCCTTGTATGCGCAGTCATACTTAATCCAGAATTATTATGCCAACCAGTGAGTTAGACCAATACTCCCCTGAATATGATGAATTGCTGACATGCAATGAGACCAAACCCCGATACCACTTCCGGACTTGGCTCACTCTTGAAGGATACTCACTTCACAAGTAGTTAGTCGGATCTGGTTTCTACCCTTCGTTAAACATGCACCATAAACTAACATCATTACTTGGATTCTGCAAGCCTGATAGGCTCATCTAGCTCGAATACCACCACATCGACTTCCCCAAGGCCATCGACTACCTCAAAACCATTAACTACCGCAGGAGCATCTACTTCTCCAGCAACACCACTCAGCTCAAGGCCAACGAGCTCACATATTGCAACCACAGCGGGCAGTACGATTGGCGTTTTTGTTATCGTCGTTATCATTAGTTCTATCCTCATCTTTTCTATGCGGCGGCGAAGAGCTCGAGGAGCTAAGCCTGTCGCGGCTAAAGAACTGTACGGCTCAATAGAACAGCCGATACCGCTGCAGGAGGCATATACACAACCACCGGAGCTGGATGGACCAGAGACGCAAGTTGGACTAAGCGGAGCTGAACGGCAAGTTGAACATAGTGAGCGGGGATAATTTAAGGGGATAGCAAACAGGATTTGAAAGCAGACGCGGATCCGAAAGTGCCCAGGAGCCAAGATATCTTAGGTCTGCTGTAACCTTGCTCCTGCTATCTTATCTAGTAAGATATCTGTTACCTTGAAAATTTTTATTCCAGGTCAAGACCTGAATGCTAGTTTATTTCCAAATTTCGAGTTCTTTACGATTAAGCACTCCAACGGGTATAAGTTGCTTTGTGTAAGGGCTGGGCTCGTTTCGAAACTTGACAGAGTCATCGAAAACGTGCTGTCCTCCGCACTATCAAGAACATGGGCCATCGATTAACGATTGGTGGTTTTGCCAAGTGGGACCTCGTGAAGTCATGCATCTACCGTTACCACGAATCAAGGTGCCAGACCATTCTATCAGCATGCAGAGTCGACAGTGCTTAGAACGAGATGAACATATGTCACGGGAAATAGATTGACCAGCGATGTGGTTCGATTGCACGGCTGTTGTGGACGGATAGAGCAACAAAGTCGAAAGTTTGCCTAGGAAGAAATGAGACTATTTTTTATGGACGTTTGCATTCTTCGTCCACATAGAAACCCATAAAAGAAAGGTAGAAAGGCTTAATTCACGCCGTCTCGCTCTTCATCATCCATGTGCTCTTATGCCTTCATTTCTAACCCTAACCATAAAGCGGACTACGGAGTATGGATAAACGTAAAGCCGAAGACGTCGGGACCCTGCGGGAGCCGCATCCGCGCTAAGCACCATGTTGTTCTGTACGCAGTGTTGGAAAGCTCGCACTTACTGTTACACCTGCCTTAATGACCCTGATCTCCTCGGTAGCATGACATCTGAGAAATCCCCCAAAATTGTCGACTCTGTGCTCGTCATCGGCGGCTGTGGTTTCCTGGGGTACCATATTGTATCTCAGCTCCTGGATTCTACTTCCGCCCAAATATCCGTCCTAGATCTCCGCACCACAAACAATCGGTTACCCTCAATCAGCTACTACGATGGCGATATTACCTCAGAGGCTGATGTGCGGTCCACCTTGGAAAAGACAAAACCAGCAATAATCATTCATACGGCTTCACCCCCTGGAGCTGACAACACTACAAAGGCCCTCAGAGCGCTCTACAAGAAAGTCAACATTGACGGCACGAGGAATCTAGTCGAGCGCGCAGGAGAGGCTGGCTGCGTCAAAGCCTTCATCTATACATCTAGTGCGTCCGTCATCCACGACACAGTGAGCGATCTCGTCAACGCCGACGAGCGCTGGCCCATCCTCCGCGCTCCAAAACAGAGAGAATACTACTCAGAAACGAAGGGTATAGCTGAGTGTATTGTCTTAGCTGCTAACAGGCGATATGGCAACATGCTTACCGCCGCGTTGCGGCCTGCAACGATCTTCGGGGAGGGGGATACGGCCATAACACCAAACCTTCTGAAGGCGTATAAGAAGGGACAGACAAGGTTTCAACTTGGCTCAAATCAGAATCTTTTTGATTTCACATACGTCGGAAATGTGGCCAACGCGCATATCCTTGCTGCTGTTGCATTAGTGAACACACACGCGCTCAAAACCCGACCACTAGACCACGAAAAGGTAGATGGCGAAGCATTTTTCATTACGAATGATCAGCCTATATACTTCTGGGATTTTGCTCGAAGGATATGGTTGGCAGCAGGAGACAAGACACAGCCCTCACAGGTGTGGGTGATACAGACGCAGTTGGGCCTGGTCATCGTATGGCTTATCGAGTGGCTCTTCTGGTTGGCTGGAGGGAGGATACCAAATCTAACCAGGAAGAAGGTCATATACAGTAGTTTGACGAGGTACTATAATATCGATAAGGCAAAAAATGTCCTTGGCTATGAGCCGCAGGTTGGGGTCGAGGAAGGGGTAGAGAGGACTGTCAAATGGTTCAAGGAGAGGGATGATCAGCGCAGACCGGAGAAAAAGTCACAATAACGGAGCAGTATGCTCCCACGAGCCTGTACCATAGGAGTAGACAAGATAGGTAGTACTGTACATTATCGAGGGTCGACCATTCGATTCCCCATAGCATTCATAGCTTGAGGACCGGGCATCCTTCAAAGCCATCCGGCGTCAGTGTCACTCTTAGCTTGTTATGCAGGGTTGACTGTCTATCCAACTGTACTACCTACATACTTTAGTAGATTTTGACCATCCTTTCTCAACACCAAGCTCCGGCAATTCCCTTCCAGTCTTCCCCAGTAGCTGTGCTTACCCCACATAGATCCCAAGACCACGGGTGCAGTAGTGGCGGATTGCGAACCACGGCAGCACGTCGATTCCTTCCGAACTTGGGGGAAAAAGATTCTGCAAAAGGTACTCCTGTCTTCGTCCTGCTTCATCCTCATTGTTGGGTTTTGACAGCGTGACCCGTCACTTGACCGTTGCGTGTTTCGTGCGTTGGCAGAGTTATGAAGGGTTCTTGTTGACGCATGAACTGGTGGTGGAAGCTATGGCGCTGCAAGGAGTCTGGCTCTGGGTTCAGTCTATGCATGTCTGTTGATGTACGATAAGCAAAATTAAATCCTGTCGTGGATGTAGTAGGGGTCTGGTGCCTCGTCATAATTTACCATGGCTCGTAAGGAAGGTAGGTATCTAATTGGATGACACGCTCACGTGTTTGTGTTTCGAAGCCAAAGATGGTGACTGATCTTTTTCCGCCGTACTGTAGATACTTTATCCGCAATCCTAGGTGCCCCTCCACCTCCTCCACTACCAGAAACTTCTCCCTCTTCCGTCATATATCTACAATCAGATCAGTAGTGAATTGGAACCCCTGGATATTCGTCGTTACTAGCTAACTACAATGTATCCACGGCAGGGCTGATCCATTGGCGATCAGAGCCATGACTCTTTGAAGCACATGCGCGGGTCTCAAAGAAATTCCTCTACCCGACTCTGATAATAACAACGCCACAGCACCAGCGAATTTCCACGAGACTTCCGCCACCAAGATGCTTTGCATCCGGAACAGCTGATGCAGCACACCTTGGCGCAGGGACAACGTAGCCCTTCGGGGCAAACAGGGCAACTGGCCTTCTGGTGGTCGACGATTTGGCAAGATGTCGAGTGAAGAAACGAGTACCCAGCAATTCCTCGCTCCACCAGCAGTCGCTGCTTTGCGTCGAGAAGATGGGGTTGTCCGAGTGTCTATGGAGAGAACAATAAGTTCAGACATACGAGCCGAACGTGAGGATCTCAAGCAAGCCGCCGAACAGTCTTTGAACGTGATCCTCGACCTTGGTTTGGATGGGGCTATTCGTTGGGTCAGCCCGTCATGGAAAGATGTTGTCGGTACGTCCGCGGAGTCGGTTAAAGGCACACCTATTGCGGACATCCTACTATCAAATAAGGAGGCCTTTGCCGATGCCGTCGAGTCTATGAAAAAGGATGAGTCTAGAAGTCAGATCGTACGTTTCCGTGTACGAATGGGTCCGTCTTCGGTACTCAATCAAGAACCTGTTTCGACCGAAGATGATACTGGTGAGGGAGGATCGTCTGCGGAAGGGACGACCTCTCAGGAAGAGGAGATACTGAATCTTGAGGGACAAGGAATTATGGTCTACGATCGATCGTCCGGTGGTGAGAGTCATGTATGTGTCCCTATCGTAATTGTGTGTCAATTTTTAACTAAACAAACTACAGACAATGTGGATGATCCGTCCATCCGCCCAGCCGAGAGAAGTAACAATTGACTTACCAGAAGTACTCGTTGAATCTCTCGGTGTGGGAGCCGAGATGCTCGCACAATATCTAACGGCATTAGCAGAAGTCGGGGCCAACGACCCTGCCAATCATCCACCTCCATTGCCAGTTCTATGCCGCATCTGCGAACGTCAGATTACACCTTGGTGGTTTGAAAAGCATTCTGAATTTTGTCTGCAGGAATACCGAGCGGAAATGGAGGTACAATTTGCGCAGGATGCCCTTCTAGAACATCGCGGCGCTATTGTGAAGGTTCTAGATGCACTCGAGGCACGCAAAGGTCGTCCTACCTCAGGCGAAACTTCTGGATCTCCAGTCCCACAAGCGGAATATAAAGGCTTATTGATCAGTTCCTCGTCGAGTCCTGCATCAGGCTCAGATTCAGGGAGACTGTCACCTGCAACCCCTTCTCGTTCTCGTGAACGGTCAGTCACTGGATTGGGCCATAGTCGGTCAAGATCATTTGCTCCCCGTCGTCCTGCATACAAGATTGTCGAGTTGGTACTCGATCTTTGTGATACTGCTATAGAAATCAGCACACCCGCAATTAAGGAGAGTAAGCCCCTAAGCGACGGAGAATTCAGAACTCAATCACCACAATCGGGGTCTCGGATATCACAGGTCTTGGGATGGCAGACACCAGGAGTCAATACCCTGGATAAAGAACCTGGCCTTGCGGCTTTGAACGCAGATACTGAAGTTGTCGCCCGAGCAAAGGTGGATGCCGTTCAACGCCACCGAGGAATCATTGAGTACTCTGAACGCATCCGCGTCGAGTACGATACGCTTGTCATGGAATGTATTGATGCGGCCATGCAGAAGGCTGCGAGTGTTGCTGCAGGCCAGCTGAGCGATTCTACCGAAGGAGATGATGAGGGTGATGACGAAGTAGAAACGCCGGCCGCGCAAGACCCTTCGATGTTTATGGGTTCCTTTGACAGACCGTCAGCAATGGTTTCCGCTCTGCGTAGTACTTCAGACGCGTCGCTGGCGTCTCGTTCGGAAAGGAGGGCATCTTCTATCGCACCGTCATCGAGGTCCAATAGTCCCATGGAATGTCCGACGCCTCGATCTCACTCCCATAGTATCGCGTATCTGAGTCGGTCACAGTCTATTAGCAAGCGTCGTTCTATGTATGCTGACAGCGATGCGGGAGACAGTGATTCTAATCTTCCTCCCTCAGCATTCTCCGGAGCCATGCGAACCGAGTCTCCGAGTTCGGACCGTGCGCTGGGAAGATCCGCGAGTTCTGGAGAACGGAAGCGCCGAAGTCTCAAGCTTCCAAGCTTCCCTTCTCCGCACCGTCAACCTTCGCCATCGCGAATGAACCCGCCATCGTCGCCCTTGAAAGTTTCGAAACCCCGAATACCCAGCGGTCAAGATTCATTTCCGTCTCCAGTAACCTCGCCTTCTATGTCCAATACAGAGCACTCGTCTCCAGTTGTAGGTGTTCCAAGACATCGCCGAGAATCTTCAGCAGCGTCTTCGAGTCTGGATCTCGCGAAGCCTCCGGTCTCCCCACGACTCTCGTCTATCAGTCACCCGCAAGCAAGGGCTGTGCCAACATCAATTAAAGACTTTGAAATCATAAAACCAATAAGTAAGGGGGCATTTGGCAGCGTATATCTGTCGAAGAAGAAATCTACGGGTGATTACTTTGCTATCAAGGTGCTGAAGAAAGCAGATATGGTAGCCAAGAATCAGGTCACCAACGTGAAAGCTGAGAGGGCCATTATGATGTGGCAGGGCGAAAGCGAATTTGTTGCCAAGCTTTACTGGACTTTTTCAAGCAAGGATTACCTCTACCTGGTGATGGAATATCTTAATGGGGGTGACTGTGCCTCGTTGGTCAAGGTTCTTGGAGGTTTACCTGAGGATTGGGCGAAGAAGTACCTCGCAGAGGTGGTACTTGGGGTCGAGCATCTGCATAGCCGGGGTATCGTCCATCGAGACTTGAAACCGGATAATCTTCTTATCGACCAGAAAGGGCATCTCAAACTCACCGACTTCGGTCTTTCAAGGATGGGTCTCATTGGACGTCAAAAGCGACACCTCAAGAGTCCAAATGAACCTACTCCAGAGTTGTTCAAACATGGTCCGTTTGCTCGCACGCCATCGATGACATCTTCAAGGTCTGCTTCGTTTGACTTTCAAGGAACCCATTCTCCGACCTCGACCCCAGTCATGACACCAGATTTAGCCGGTTCCTTGGGTCAGCCATCTTATTTTAATCTAAATCGTGAAAATGTTCTAGGACGTGACCATTCGAGGAGAAAGTCGGGTTATCGAAGTGACAGCGGGAATAGCGATACCTTCCATGCAATGTTCAGGAACTTCTCGCTTAAAGACGAAACGGCGCCAAGAGGAGCCTCGATTGAGGAAGAAAAGGGTAGTGATTCTCCAGGCGAAGGCGGCGAGTCTCCTGATCCATACGCCCTACAGCCAGTAATCACCAATACTAGCATTGGTCTCCAAAATTCTCCGCCCCTGTCTGGTATGTTGCCGCCGCCAATGGCTCTTTTTGACCCCGAAGATCAGAACCGACGGTTTGTCGGGACGCCGGACTATCTGGCGCCTGAAACGATCAATGGATTAGGTCAAGATGAAATGAGTGACTGGTGGTCTTTGGGGTGCATTCTGTTCGAATTTCTCTTTGGCTACCCACCATTCCACGGAGACTGTCCCGAGAAGGTCTTCGAAAATATCCTAGAGCGGAGAATCGATTGGCCTGTAGACGAGGAAGCCGCGGTATCTGCAGAAGCAAAGGAGCTCATGGAGAAACTCATGACCATAAACCCAAAGGCGCGTCTTGGTGCCAACATGTCGGAGCAGTACGCATCAGGTGGCGAGGAGATTCGTAGACATCCCTGGTTCGAGGGCGTTGTCTGGGAAACCCTACTTGAAGATGAAGCGCAATTTGTCCCAGCACCTGAGAATCCCGAAGACACAGAATACTTTGATTCTAGGGGTGCTACTTTGAAAGCTTTTGCAGAAGACTTAGAAGACCAAGCTTCGTCTCCAGCTGAAACGCGTGCAGATTATCCAGAGAGACCTCATGACGCGCTTTCGCGTGTAAGAAACCAGGTCAATTCCATCAAGCGTGGGCTAATGCCACTTCACATACCGGCCCATGTTCGTGACGGCCGCAGCAGAAGGCTTAGCGAGCCTGTTGTCGCGGACGATTTTGGTAATTTCGTGTTCAAAAACCTTCCCGTCCTCGAAAAGGCGAATAAAGATGTACTGCAAAAGTTACGTGCCGAGGCGGCTCAGAAGCAGACGAAGGTGTCTTTGCCAGGCCAGTCTCCAAGCGCTGGCTCACCAGGGCCTTCTCTGGACGGTAGCCCTCTTCTGCCGATGCCGCTTAAGCGAGCACTGTCTGCGAACAGGGGCAACAACAGGCCTGCTTCGCCTTCAAACCTGGGCCACACCAATGCGTCCCCAAATAGGACATCTCAACCTTCGTCCCCATTGCTTGTGTCTTTTTCCACGGGTCAGAACCACGAGAGAAGGAAGACGTCCAGTAATTCATCGTCTTTATCACACCATTCAAGCGGGTCGTTACAGCCAGGCAGCTTCTTTGATGTGCCCAAATTACCTACTGGAGTTTCAGTTCCATCTGCGACATCATCTCCCATCAAGACAGGTCGTGCGCCTGTTAACATGCAGATAATGTCGCCAGAAAAGAGCTCAATGCTACAACGCCCCCTTAGCATGCCCGCGGCACGAGCGAGGTCACAGACGGTTGGATCCCAGGAAGAAAATCTACCACCTCCTACCAAACCCTTTGGACATCACAAACGTAGAAGCCAAGTCTTCGATATATCGCCATCTTCATCAGATAACGAAGATCCCCGTACCAAAGCTCTTCTTCGCGTTCAAAGGAGAAGACAGAGTTCAAGACGGATGTCTCAGATCATGATCGGCGATGGGCCTACTTTCCGTCCTCTAGACGTTCTGATATGCGAAGATCACCCAGTGTCGCGGTTGGTCATGGAAAGACTATTGGAGAAACTCCGGTGCCGTACTATCACAGTGGTCAATGGGCCAGAGGCGGCAAGATATGCAATGAGCGAAGTACAATTTGATATCATCATGATGGAGTTCAAGCTTCCGCAAATCAACGGTGCTGATGTTGCTCGGATGATACGGGACACAAAGAGTGCAAACACTCAAACACCGATCGTTTGTGTCACTGGCTATCTCAAGGAGCTGCCACGGACCCATCATTTTGATTCGCTCATGGAGAAACCCCCGACGCTGACAAAACTAACGGAAGCATTGTGCAATCTTTGTCAGTGGAAACCTCCTCCGCCAGGCTGGAACCCACAGCAAATGCAGAACATGCCGTCTGGACTTAGACAAGAATCCCGGCATACTGAGGATAGTCCAAGCTCGCAGTCCTCGGGTCCGTTCACGTGTATACCTGGATCCTACAATCCCACAAGCCGCGAGCACTCCATTGGGTCTAGCTTTTTTGGCGACACAGATTCTACAAATACCGAAGACCAATCCATTATAATCGGTAGACCCTCAGACGATTGGCACGATAATGCCCTCGGCATATCCGAAGAACCGCTTCAAGCCAAGCCTTTCTTCCACCCTGGCCTTCCACATCTCATCCATCAAAACTCTGCCCCTCCAATACTTGACCTCCGGACTCCACGCAAGCAGCGTTCTGTAGAAGCTATCAAAACCAAGCGTGAGAACCTCGAAAAGAACCGCCATGAGTGTGCCGAATCCGGCGATGACGAAGACGATGAGCTCGGCGACGTGCAAGTACGCACCCGAAGCCCCCAAGGTAAACCTCGCGGCTCAAAGCTCGGCACAGAAATGATGCGCACGAACAGCCGGGGCAGTGTCACTTCTGGGCCTGATGATTCAACGTACAAGGGGAGTCTTGCGCCTCCAGCGATGTCGCCTGCGAAGCTAGAGGGTGCAGACAGCCATCATGCTGGTATTGAACCACCGGAGATCTTCCCGAAAGAGGCCGGAGAGAAAGTGGCGGTTATTGACATGGATGCTACGCCGAGGGCGTCGACGAGCGTACCTGCTGTTATGAGTCATCGATCGATGCTTTTGTCGCCGGATCCGCCTTCGCCCTCCCCAGCTTGATCGAATATTGGCGGCTATCGTATCTTCCCCACTTGGTTCCATGCATCACGATGGCATAAAACCGCAACAATTAAAGACTTGCCGCGATCGTCTTAATCTAATCTTAAGGAGGAACAAAGCCCTTCATTTGTACTATATCCCCAACGACCACGGTCGCCTCAACCCTCCTTTCTTCCAAAGATACCAAAACCCTCATCAGGGCCTTTTTCCTCTCATACGTACGTCTTTTCATGTCGGTTTTTTCAGCGATGGCGTTGATGTCTGCGGAGTTTTAAAATGAGATTTATTGCGCCAGCACACTTTTTCGGGGGTGGATGTCATTGTATTTCGCTAGCGGGATTCCCAAGAACATGGACGGGGCTTTTCATAGCTGAAATGGAAGGAGGTCAAGGGTATCTCAATGTACGTCGAGTTCTTTAACTTGTCATAGCCAGCTTCAAGGAAGGAGAGGTGCTTCAATGTATGCTAAGTTCTTGGACCCCTCATAGCCGAATTGAAGGGGAAGAGGTGCTTCAATGTAGGCCGAGTTCTTGGACCTTTTTCTTCCCAGGAAGAAGAGATTGAGATCATAGTAATAATACACATGTTACTCCAACCCTTGCTTGCTTGGGCCGTGCCCGAGGTACATACCTTACTGGAACCGAACAGTGAGCTCGTCGTTACAGAATTTAATCACAATTTAATTTCGGAAATAAATATCCTCTCTATTCTACACACTATGCGTCCCATCCCTCCCACGAAATCCCCAGTCTAAAATCTAACAACCATCTTATCGATACACAAGCTCTCGCGCGCGCGCCATGGGGGGTATCAAAACTCTGCCAAAAACTCCAAGAAAATCTAACCAGAAACCTCGAACACAATAGGAGATGCCTAGCTTTCCAGCAATAGGACCCCTACAACCGGCCTCCCTCCTCCTCATCCCACCCCCCCTTCTCAAACATCCCATCAACCGCCAACACCCATTCATTCTTCTCCCCGGCACTCCTCGCCGCAAACACCCACGTCTGCATGCCCCCATACACCGCCCACAGATTGCCCCTCCCTCTTCCATGCGCACCTGGAATCGCCGGTTTGACATCTATTCTCGCGTTCCGGAGGTTCACGACCTCGATCTCATCGCCCGAGGGGACGGCATAGAGATGTAAATAGGGAGGGCGCAGTTCGGCGAAGTGGCGATGCCAGAGGAGTGGGGGGTGTCGTGTGGGGAGGAGGAGGTAGGCGGATTTGAGGACGGTGGGGTTTTTGGGATGGGGGTAGATTGTGGGGTGGAGGAGGGGCGGAGGGAAGGGGAGGAGGGTTTGGGATGAGGAGGGAGAGGGGTGGGTGGTGGGTGGTGGTGGGGAGGGGGAGGAGGGCCAGAGGGAGAGGCATTTTTGGAGGAGGGCTTGTTGCTGCTCGGAGGAAAAGGGTTGCTTGGGGGTAAATGATGTGGGGTGGTAGCGGCTGAGAGACAAGCGGGTAGTTTCGACGTCTGCGATGCGCTGCCTGCGTTGCTGGGCTTTGATGTAGTCGTGTATGACACTAATACCTCTCGGTTTCCAGTTCTCGAGGTTTTCTTCGCCTCTGACATATGTGTGCTGGCTGTCCATGCGCCAGATGTCAGCGGCTCGTTTGGGCGACGCGGGTTTCAGTGCGACGGAGAAGATTTGCGAGGTTGAGTGGACGATGCGGGTGGTTTTCCAGAGTTGTTTGAACATTGATTGGGGGCGGAGCCAGGAGCGGGGCCGGATTTGGAGGGTTTGATCGTAGGAGAAGAAGAGGGGAGTGTCGACGCGGGTGGATAGGATTTCGACTGTGACGGTCATGTGCACAGTGTAATTATCTGCAGTACGACGGTCAAGTAAGGAGGAGCCATGGAGACTCGAGTCCCACTGCGCGGTGATGGTAACGCCTTTTGCTTGGTTGGCGTCCTCTTGGATGTTTGGGTCATGTAACATTTTCAGCTGAAGCCCTACGGGAGGATTGCTCGATTGTGGGGGAGAAGCCCCGGGTTCGATAAGTCGAAGGTTTCCAACCCGTATCGATTTGACCTCTTTCCATTCCATCGACTCGCTTGAGGAATAGTTGAGGTGAACCACGATTCTTCTTTGGAGACCTTGATGAAGCTGGTATGTCCCCGGGTCTAGATTGTCGTGCTGCTCTACTTCCACTGGTAAATATTCGCCTGTCTCAGACATTTCCAAGATTTTCGTCTTTGCAAACACGTCATGGTGCTCTTGCATGTAATATTCGTTTTCCGGTATCCGCATACGACCTTGCTGCTGAGCTTTCTTCAAATCTTCCTCGCTTGACTCGCGCATTTCATCCCAACTTATCAGCTTGTCCAAGTGCATAGTAGTCACTCTGGCGTAGAGTGTGACACGCAGTGCTGCAGTATGTGGAGCATTAAGCGGTAGAGTCATGCTATGAACGCTCTCAAATCTTATAGGATCTTCATCAAAGTCTCCAATCATCTGAGTCGTGGTTGCTCCTCCCTCCTCACTGATACCAGGTATAAACATTTTAGCATGGATTTCAGATCCCTCCCGCTCTGCAAAGCCCACCATTTCGTGCATGACAACATTGAATTTGAGCATAGACGAAGGTGCGTGGGCGGATGATGGCTCAAGAGATAGCTTAATCATGCCTACGGTTTCTAGTGTGTAGGTGGATACAACGTCGAGGGCATAGTCATGCACACGCGCTTCAAACACTGGAACCAAAGGCACATTGGCCTCGCCGATCACTGAGAATTGCGGCAGACATGGTTCAATGAAAGGATTCTCGAGTTGGAAATGCTGGAGGTAATCTGGCCGATGGAGATATTGGAGCATTTGGCGCATAGCGTGGATACGTTGTTCAAGCTTTTCCAGAGACCACAGATGAATTACCGTATGCTGATAGTCAATGACTCGAATTGCGATGCAAGGCTTGACAGCATTCTGCAGAGCGTCGTCCTCGTCACCCGAGATGCCACTTAGAATCTCATCATATGACGAACCAACAACTTGTCCTTCACCAACAATGGTAAATTGGAAGAACACGTTCTTGTCCATTACTTGACTGATGATCTGGGCTTCTTTTAATACTGCTGAATGTTGAAGAATCATCTCCGCAAGTCGCACGTATCTCAGCTGCCGCCATCTAGCCGCGCTAAGCCGCGCAATGCCTTTTTCTTCCTCTGGAACATCAGTAAAGCCAGTCTTGGTAACTCTTGGAGAGCTAGATTTCTTAGTCTCCTGCAGCTTTTTCTGAAACGCCATCTTTTGCTGCTCCAATTCTGCTTGGAAGTTATCCCTAGTACTTTTCAAGATACACTCCATGCGCTCTTTCTCAAGTTTCAACTCGTCTGCATTATGTGTCGACGATGATTCAGCAATTTCGAGTTTCTCTTGAAAGTCTTCTCTCTGCTTTTCAAGCTGCTCTTGCATGTCTTCTCGTGTCTGCTTCATTGTATCGTCTTCACTGTGAAAGCCATCAGTGGCATCTTGCGGTGGACTACTTGGTAAGCTGATAGCTGTGTCCAATGTAAAGTTGTCGATGGTTCCATTGGACATGTACTTCTCCCGGACGGGATAGGAGCTTACAGATTCGGCATCCTCATCATCTGGCCCAAAGAGCCTAGACTCAGGTCGGCCTTTACGCACTGCTCTCACCCGCTGCACATCATCAAAGAGTGTATCCAGCTCCTCGTCTGTTAAGTTAGAAATTTTCAAATCGGCCCCGAGAATGGCCGATGCAGCTTCCCTTCGTGCGTATGACCAGTCCGAGTCGCGCCCATTTCTTGACGGCGCCGGAGAGTCTGGCCTGCTGATTTCACCGTCTAGATCCCAATCAGGTCTGCTTATCGTTCGGCCATGGCCTGGTCTTGTTGCAGGCGAACCGAGTTGACTACTGGTGACAGCATGTCTGAGTAGACTTTGTTCTTTCCGCTCCGCGCGAGCCTCTTGCGGATGATTGAATCTGAATATGTGAAAGTCTCCTAAAATAACACGACATCCACTTCGAAGTCTCTCTGGTTGCTCAATACGAAGACCGTTTACCATAACCGCAGCGCCATCCTTAGGAACAAGTGTAACGAGTCCGTCCACATTCTCGAACGTACAGTGGTCGCGAAGAATCTTCGATCCGTTAAGTCGTATTTCAGAGGAAGTGCTCGAATCCTCAGCATTGCCAACAGCCGTCGTTCCGGGTTTGAGGTTGTATACCAGACATTCTGCAAGCAATGGATCGTCTGACAGATTAACAAGATGCGGCATTTTCTTAGGTGTCGAAAGCCCAACAAAGCCCTTTTCTATGCTAATTCCAAGCTCTTCAAGTGCAGCTTCTCGTTCCTTGTGTATCTGTTCGGTTTTTTGAAGCTTTTCTTCCCATGTTTGATTTAGATCCTCGTACAATTTCTCCGACTGATTCAGCTGTTCCGCGATCTCGGCTTTGGACACTTTCTTTACACTGCCATCGGCTTGAGTGATGGACACAATTTGCTTGTCCAACGGGGTGTCAGGAGAATATTGCTCTTCGGCGACTCCGCCTGGAGTGCCTCCGCCACTTAATTTGGACCTCAGTTGGGCCAACTCTTCCTTCAGCTCCCGAATCATGCGAGCATTTGGATCCTCATTAACAACTGCATGATTTTTGATACGTTTCGCAGAGTCGGCATATCTCAACGTGCTTAGGGTCTCCTCGAAATTTATGTCGGCGGGTGAGATTGCAGCAATCATGGCTGTCATTGAGTTTCCACCTAGCGAATCTTTGAGGAGCCATGTCAGGACCGAGTCTCGGTATGGGACCATTGATATGTTCTTCTTTTTCCCCGTTGATAGTTCTGCTAAGGCTGCAATGACACGACCCAGAGTCGACAAGGAGCGATTGATCTCGGCCCCCTCCTTCAAGCGAGCTCCTGTCGCTCCCGTTGATGTAGCTCTTTCCGATCCGGCAAGATCGACAAGGCTAATCTTGGCAACTTTCTCGGTGTCCATTCGGGTTTCGACATCGTGTCTCTTCTGGGTGACTGTCAATGTGAAAACGGCGTGAGACCGACTCGATGTCTCGTTCATGCTCGTCGCTGCCACAGTTCTTGCTTTATTGCCCTCATCCATAAGATGCTGAATCTCGTTAAATGACCTAACCACCAACTTTGCCAGGTCCTCAACGTAGGGTCCGGTAGAGGGATGTTCTCGAACCTTGAGATTCCCTTTGGTTGACGGATTGAGCAAATCCCGGACTCGCTCGTTGTATATTTCCAAGTAGGACACTTCGACGGTGTAGTTTAGGTTAGGGTCATTTTGCATTTTCGTGATTCTCTCAAACATGTCTTGACAAATCCTGGGAATGACTCCGGTCTCTTCGCCATATCCCATCATGGAATACGATTTCCCCGAGCCAGTCTGCCCGTAGGCGAAGATACAGTTGTTGTAGCCCTGAAAGGCGTTGTCAAGGAGCGGCGCACCTAGGTCCTTGAACAGGTCTTCTTGCCCTGCGAAGTGATGGTCACCACGGTCGAAGGACCAGTAGCTCTTATCGAATGCGAACACCTTCTGACCGTCCACCCCCTTGCCGCCTTTCCGAAGACGTTCTTCTGCCTCAGGTGGTGGTACCAGAATGGTCTGGGCATCTTTCATCTGCACCACGCATTTCGCCCTTCGATCCAACTCGCGGCCATTGAAGGGTCTTACCCTGACCACGACCTTGATGTTGCCTGCAGCCATGGCGACCTTTGGGAGATATCATTGGGTGTCTGAATGCGGATTCAAGCCCTGGAGTTGACAGAACGAGGGCTTGAGGTTTCAGTGACTCCAACTTGCAGCTTGGTCTTCTTGGATATGGATTCCATGGAGGTATCGCGTGAAAACAGCAGGCAATTGAGCAAATTGGAGGCCATCGAGGCACCCCTGTAAATGACAACAAGCTTCAAGGTCCGGATTTTCGGGTAAGGAATAGGCTTGTTCGGGTGCAGCTTAGGCATAAAAGTGGCCCCTTAGGCTACCAGCGCGGCTAACTACAGTACAGTACTGTAGAGTGTTTTGAGGCTGCGGAGGCTTGGGCGGGCCTAAGGAGGGGTCAGCGTTACAGTAGAAGTCAGCAAAGTAAAATGGTCGACTTGAGCTGCCTTGCCTTGTTGGGCCTTTCCAGCTACATAACGCATCTAAAACCTCTGTATTCCCACCGCAGTACTTAGAGTGGCCTAGTAATGTTTCGAGTAGCTACATCACTACCAGCGTTTGGATCACCAGATGAATTCTTCTTCAACGCGGGCCAAGCTCTAGGGACTATCTAGGGGCCACACCATTCTCGTTCCGACATGTCAGACCAGAAGAACTCAATGTCGATCAAGGCCTTGGATGGCACAAACCCGAGCCCTCCCAACGCCGCTTCTCTACCATCAAGAGCTAAGGTTGACAGCATTACAACAACGAAGTCGGGCCACGCTTTGACGGGAAAGCAGGAGCACTGTTAGTGGATGGCTCAAAGAGAGGCGGGCTCATTGCTAACATTACAAAGACCTCAAGCGGGAACTCATCTCACAGCAAGTCGATTACGAAATATCAGAGCTAGCCTCTCCAACCGCATTACAGAGATTTGGAGCTCCCTTTCGCTCCGACTACGGAGAGGTCTCCCCCGTCGACTCTGATCTTCCAATACTACGCTACATCTTTGTTCACCATGTTCGCAATTTCCCGTTCCTGGACCAGGCGAGGGAAAAAGAGTTTTGGCAGGACAAACTCCAAGTGGTAGGTTCAATATCAAACAGGAGCCACGTTTGCAGGTGCTTGACAATCTGTAGTTCCTGGAGTCCTTCGCAAACAAGCATATTTCATCTTCAGAGGACCGACTGGAAGAGACCAAGAGGCGGAAGCTGGCAATGAAGTCCAAGAAGTTGGTGGAGTTGATGATGGTCTCCGGCATACCCACCGCATCCGGCTACGAAGAGCGAATACGGTTTTCAGAGCTTGAGGTTGTAGATCGAGGGGCTAACGAGAATGGACTGCTTGTAAACATGCCCGAAGGCAACAATATTAATGGATGGGACATAAATGTGGCTGGTGTACGGACTACATCGGTCAAGCGTACTGTGAGGTACCATCAACATGCGGTAATGAAGTCTTCGGATTCGGGGAGATATCTACAAGCATGCTGATCGAACTAGGAATTCATTCTGCGCGTCAAGCAGGCCGGTAAGCCAGAAATCTTTGTTGGTAGGAGGTACGGAGAATTCGTAAAACTCCATAAACGCCTGCGCACAGAATTTCCAGGCAAGGTGCTAGCACCGTTGCCTCGGAAGAACAAGACTTCAACTTCAAGCTTGCTGAGTGTTGGAGGTGACGATGATGCCTCTTCGTTGTCTTCGATCTCGACGCAGGCGACAACTCCAGAGGATGGTAATTCGCTACGAAGCCTTATCGGTATGGGTCAGGGCCATCGCCGCTCCGCATCGATACAACGTAGTAGCGATTCGACACGAGCATCTGGTGAATTTAGAAGGGAAAAGGTTACGCTATATCGTGAGGATCAGCGTGTGTCCCTCAGAGCGTTCTTGCGAACTTTCCTCCAAAACGAGCACATATCTCAATCGAAGGCAATGCAGGACTTCCTTACCGCACGCCCTATCAAACTGAACGAAGAAGAGTTAGGAGATATTCAGAGGCGAAAGGAAATGGACGAAAAGCGAATAGAGGAGCAGAAACAATTTTACGAAATTGCCAGGCAGAGAGCCAAGGAGCTTGATGTCTACATGGAAAAATTTAGAAGAGATATAGTAGAAAGGAGTACAACACCATATTCGTATCAATCAACTATGAGGCTAATTCGCAACGCAGATGGACTGACGAACCTGTTCAAAGAAATTAAGGAGAAGGAGAAGATTGATGACTTGACGATAGAATACAAAAAATTTGCCGAATGGTTGCGGATAGAGTAAGTGCTGCAGATTATCCTCGGGTCACTTACTTACGCCCATATAGAGTCGCGGCAACTCTCTACCATCTCTTCCTTGCTGAAGACAACTCCCCTGAATTATTCTCCCAAGCTAAGCGCATACATTCAATGTTACCTTACACCGCCTTGAAGCAAGTCATCCGTTTCGCCAACCCTGCACTAGTCATGAGTGGTGTCTTAGACCTCTTCCTCGCACAACCTTTCGGAGCACGCTCTCTTGCCCAGAGGGTATTCGGTATGGCCTTGAACGACGGAATTAGGTCTTTCCAAAAGTCGATAGATTCTCTGGTTGTTAAGATTGATGAGCCTGTATTCTGCCAGAAATTGAAGCGCTTCTGCAACGCTGATGAGGATCTGAAGAATACGATAAGGGCAGAAGCAGTGGCCGATGATATCGATCTGATTGTGGCTATTCTGCGCTCTGAGGATATTTCGCCAGAGTTGCAACCCGAGCAAATTGGGAAAGCCTTCAACGCCTACGTAGCCTGGAACAACGCCGTGGAGAATGTATGCTTCTCCATAAATCTGCAAACGATATACAGCTAATTGAAGCAGGTTGACGATGAGATGAAGCACGGTGCTCAACTATTTGCTCACTTGAAGCAACTCTTGAAGATGTACACCCGCCAGCGAGACAAAGCCATGATGCTCAGCGTAATAGAAGAGGTGCGTCCCCCACTACCATTTCACAACACCAACTAACCTAACTTCTCCGAATAGCCCGTAACACTACATCTCTTCCGCGACCTCTTCACCATCTTCTACGAACCTCTTATTCGCGTCTACAAGTCCGCAAATGTCTATTCCTCCGTTACCGACTTCGCTTCCTTTGCCGACGACGCCATTTCCGTAATAACTACCGCTCAACGCCAAGACGTCTCCGCAGACCCAAATCAAACCGTGCAATCCTTTATCGACTTGTGCGCAAGACATCAAGACAATTTCTACAAGTTTGTGCACGAGGTGCATGTGCATGACAACGGCCTTTTTGCCCAACTCATGGGCTGGCTGGAAGGAATCTTAGAATTCCTCAGGCATGGTCCTAAAGGCGGCAAGCTCGACATGAACGCCTTGTTCCAAGGCGCAGTCGACGTACACCAAATCGACAAGGCCACAGCCATTGCCGAAATCGATCTGCTTGTCAAATGGCAAGAAGAGCGCAAGAAATGGCACCAAGACAAAACCCGCCAGAAGATGGCCGCGTCCTCCTCTCCCACCGCCGTCAACCCCTCCTCCAGCAGCCAACAAGAAGCCCCCGGCACATCCGCCTTCAGATCATCCGACTTCGGCGTCAACGAGTCTGACCTCGCGGAAATGCAATCCTCATCACCTTTCTCCTCTGACCAATCTTCTGATGACAGCGACAATCAGGATCCGATTGTTTCGGAGCGGAAGAGGAGGAAGAGGAAGCAGGATCATCTAAGGAGGACGGCGGGGGAGCCGGTAAAGCCGAATGTGAAGGTGTTGGGGGAATTGAGGGAGGGGTTTCTGGCGATGTTGAGGGTTGTGCTGGATGACTGATACCTACGCTTATAGCTGTGTAGTCCGGTAAGGAATTATGGGGGCTATGGCTGGGAAGATAAACGATAGATACTAAGGTATGAGTGTATTAGATGAGGTCTTAACGCAAGCTGTAGATAATAGGACTGCGTTAATGACCGTATATTATTTCCACCAAAGTGTCTTTTCCACGATCTTCTCAAATAGTTTAACCTAGCCACACTTTTTCTCTTTCCACTAGGTGAAGATCACGGCAACGCCACCAGAGACGGGTTGCAAAAAAAGGGGCAGTAAATGATACCTAATCTCTGTATGGATGAGATTGACCTTTTTGATTTCCTTGGCATGATGGCGTTGTAAGACTTATACACCAGGAAGAGTTGAAAAAGAATATATACGAAGCACTCTCTAATTCCAAAATCACAACATCCAAATGTAACAATTAGGGTGCTACTTGTTGACCTGGCCGTGTCAGTTCACTTTCCTCTTGAACAAGTGCTGTATTCTCTGGTACGGATTTGGGAAGGCGTGGCTGGAATGTGTTGAGACATGAGGCGGTTGATGGGGGGTTTTTTTTCCGTTGATGATATGTTTCGGTGTGTCCCAATCAAGGAGGAAAGAAACATCACACGTATAGGAACGGAAATCAACAATTGGACTGTTTGGGGGTTGGAGGGGGTTGGAGGGGGCTTAAGGAAGAAGTAAGATACTATTATACTGTATGTGTAGGGGATTATAGTTGAGGTAGGGATTGGTAAAGCTGGAAAGAGGGGGGAGGGGTAAAATGGGAAATAGAGAATGTCCGGGTATGGAATTATAAGATCGATATAAAGGAAGAACCTTTGCAGAGATCAACATCCTTAAGGAACAATCGCCTGCCGAGGCTTCAATAATACCTAAAACCTTCAATTTCTGTAATAACTTGCATAGAGCAAAAATATGACATTCCCTGTGCCTCCATCACACCCAGCAAATCTAGGGTAGATGCGAGATATCAAGCAAAAGCCAAAAAGATGGTTGATAACTGTCTGCTCGCAACCTTGAAGAAAAGTGCTTTTGCAGCTGAAACTTGTTCGCTGCTAAAGTATCGTCTAGCTGACCAAGCAAGTAAAAAGAAGAAAAGCAATCTCAGATGTCGAGATGCCAGAAGGTTCCAGCTCAAGGCAACTCACGAGCAGCATCCAAGCAATCCTGAGTTATGAAGCCAATGCCAAGATATCACCATCATCTTCGGTTTTTCTTTCTCAGTAATTCAACTCCCCACTCCCTGTAGGAGCCACAGCATCAAGATCCTCATAGCTCTTAATCTCTCTCCCCTTGACCGCGTCCTCGGGTCCCATGGTCTGCGGCCCAGCCCCGTCTCCCCATTTTCCACCGGCACCGCCACCACCCATGTTCCTCCTCATCGGATTCCCGTTCCTAGGTGGCGTCAATCGCCCGCCAATGGACCCAAACCTCGGGTTCTGTCTCCTATCATACGGCCCACTTCGCTGAGTGTTATACCTTCCACCACCGCGACGCATAGGACCGGGTTGATGGTGCATGTTATCATCATTGGAAGGGAGGTTGTTGGGCAGCCAGCCCGTGGGGGTTTGGACGGTGTGGTTGCCAAAATTGGGGAAAGGGGGGAAGTTTGCTGGGGGTGGGAAACCGGGGGGAAAGGTGGTCATCATAGGCATGGTTGCAAGATTAAAGCCGCGGGGAGTGCCTGTGGTGAGGAAGTGGTTATTCATAGGGAAGTGGCCATTGCTGTTTGCGTCGGACCGGGAGGGGGCGATATGGGACGGGTCGAGGACATAGGTGTTGACGAGGTTAAGCTGGATGTGTGTTAGTACTTGAACGGTGAATGAGAACCTTGGTATACAACTTACGTCTTTCTTAATGCCTTCATACCATTCGGGATGACGCTTCTCGACATGCTTTCTCCAAAAGTTGTCGCCCTTGAAGAGCTTGGTACACTCTGGTACTTTACATCTGAATTTTGCTTCGTCTTCCTGCTTGACGTATTTCTTGAGCTCTTCATCCAAACCTTCCTCAACAGGCTTCCCACCAAGCTTCTTCACGTCAACATTCTCAGGTTCGAGGATTTGCAGAATCTTCTCCTCAAAGATCTTGACCCAATTGAAAGCACGCAGAAGTTGCTGGTCGTTCTTGAATCCATTTCGATGGAACTTCTCAACAACAGGAGAACTCGCTTCGCCGTCTTCCGTTGCTGTTGAAGACTCTTTGCGCTTGAGTGGGAATGGCTGTCCAGACGCGCTGGCTCTAGCAGCAGCTTTTGCCGCAGAACTCAAACTGGCTCTTGGACGACGTAGATGACCGCCTGGACATTTCCGAATAAGCTCGTGGATTGAGTCGCTCTCAAATACACAGAAGAAGCAGAAATTAAAGACTCTACGCAGGTACTCGACCAGCAGATCTAATATCTTCTTTTTGACCAGCAGTTCTTCACTGTCAACCTCCTCATCATAGGCTCCCTCTTCCTCTTCTTCATCGTTTTCCTCCGCATCCTCCATCTCGTCATCTTCCGTTCCGAGTACTTGCTTGCTCTTCTTCTCTGGTTTCGCACTTACAGGACCAGATGCCGGAGGTTGTAGCAATCCTTTGGCGTGAAGATCTTCAACGCGCTGCTCGACCTTGCTTACACTATCAGCATCATTTCCGAAGTCTTGGTCAAATTTAGAGACAAGGCGTTTCGCTAGCTCCAAATCCCGATCAATACGTTCTGGTGCCGAAAAAAGATCCCACAAAGCCTTCTTCCTTGGTTCTCTTGGCGGAACGTGGACACCAACGTGGCAAGTAAAGTCCCCACGAGCCTCATCATAAATGGTCTTGCTGTTTATCGCATCCAGTGCCTTTTCCGCAGCGCTGAGCAGGGGTTTCGGCTCCGTCACTGCGCCATTCTCCTCTCCTTCGCCTTCGTTCTCTTCGTCTCTACCATCTCCTCGCTCTGCTGTTTCCGTTACCTCGGCGCTTGGGTGGAGCATGATCCATCCAATTCGGTGGCATTTCTTGAGAGGGTTCGGATCACTCAAGCTAAGCCACTTGAACCCACCATCTTGCTCTCCAAGGTGCTCCTTACAGAATTCTTCAATTTTGCCTCGGCTTACCATAGGCGCAAGGGTCTTGATAAGCAAAGCTGGCTGTAAGGCAGATTCGTCGCGAATGTCTCCGCCTCGGCTAGGAACCAGATCTCCAACACCCAGAACTTCAGCAGCAGCAACAGTTTCCCCTTCCTCCCTCTCCACAATACCACCGACACCATTGCTCTCTGCTTTATAGATTCCTTCCAAAGTGAACTCATCAAATATTCCGCTCTCAATATCGCGCTCCCATTGACTAAGCGCACCTCGCCTGAAATCGGTAAGGCGCAGACGGAACGGGTCACGGATTTCTGGCAGATAACGCTCTTTAAACCATTCTTCACTCTTGTGTTGCTGCACAAATGTCCGAGCCATTTTGATTTGCAATTCCTCCTTGTATGCGTCGTAGGCAACCTGAATCTGAGCTCTCTCCTTATCACGGTCTTCCCGAGATTCTCGTTCACCTTTGATGCCACGCTCAGATGGTCTCCGTCCTCCCTCCTTGTTACGCTCTTTATCTTCTTTTATGTCTCGCTCAACACGCCACCATTCTGCAAACCAATTGAAGCCAACTTGGAAGTCGAGAGTGAGTGGGTTTGGCAATGGATTGGTACGGACTTGTGGTTTTCCAGGGTTCTGCCCAGGGACGTAGCGGTCAATGTTGCCCAAGGGTGAAGGGGCTCGGCGACGGTCCTCTCGGTCACGAGAGGCATGGTCTCTAGATGGGCCGTAATAGTCATCTCGAGGTAGTCGGTCGCTGGGTTGGTAACGATCAATCATGACAGGAGAGCGCGAACGGGCTCGAGGGCCACGATGACCTCCACGACGGTCTTGCATGCCTGTCACAAAGAATGTATAAGTACTTTGATTATGTATTAAACGGTAAAGAGCAGTAAGACCAGCCTATGGACTGCTAGAACAATGTGTAAGAATGGAGGGTTAGTAATATTGTATGCTTTGGTGAATATCATCGTAGCTGGACCGCAACACAATACATCAACGCAGTTGAACTGCCCTGTCAGGGAAGTCTTACCAGGAGATCTCCGAGAGCGATAGTTCTCATTACCAAGCGGACGGTCAATCGTATCGTCACGCCCACCCCATCTAGGCTCAGCTTTGACTGAAGGGGAACGATAAGCTTCGAATGCTTCCATAATGCAGAGTTGTCAGGAGGAGGTGATTATCGTCTGGAAAGTTGATTGTTGTAGCATCGAATGAAGCATTCGCGGATCGAATGGAGTGAATAAGGTGGTGATTGAGAACTGTGATTGAGGCTAGGTGATGGCTGGTGAATAGAAGCGGGTGACGGTCGGATTGTGGCTGTTTGTCGACATTGTCTCGTGTCAGAGTAAACTCAGTATGTAGATCATGTAAAAGACGATGTGCTCAGAGATAGATAAGGTGCTTAATAGGGTGTATAGATGAAGAAGCAGTGTTCCTGAAGCATGGAAGAATGAGGGGTGCGGAGGGGCTGAGGGAAAGATAGAGGGTAGATAGTTATTGGATCTTTGAGCCGCGAGAATCTCGATGTAAAAGCAGATGATGGGGAAAATGAAGAAGCTATGTAAGGGCCCTGTATACGTGACAAATAACTCACGTTTTGCCTATTCCCTGGGATCACTGTTGAGTAACCACCAGGTCGAGTGCTGTGTAATGGAGAAGGTGAGGCTGCGACCTGCGCTTTAGCTTGGCTTCGCTTGTGCTTCGGCGCTTAGTTCTAGTGAAACGTGCTACGCTTTTTAGGGGAAGGCGCAGTACGAAAGATACCATGCAGGGCACATGAGAGGAGGTTCGACAAGTAACGCGTTTTTGATCTACATACAACAGTCTATTGTTCATAAAGCGAGAAGCTGATCCTATCTACAAGGTGCGTGACCCCATTCTCCGTCTTGACAATCTTCCTCCATGAACTATCCAACGAGAGGAACTCGCAAGCACTTGTCCAAGCGCAAAGTCTGGAGTAGATCAGTAGATGCTGATGGCTACAAATTAACAGATACAACCACAATGACGTCCTACATCCCTTCCCTAACCATCCCTGGGTCCGTATTCGCCCAGCCCGCCGCCTCAATCCTCCTCCCGATTTTTCTCGGCGGCAGCGTTGGATTCGTCGTTCGCCCTAAGGACACCCAACGTACCTATCTGGCTCTCAAACAGCCCCCTTACCGACCTCCGCCTCAAGTGTTCGGACCCGTGTGGACCACGCTGTACGGGCTCATGGGATATTCTGCCTATCGTGCTTGGACGACCGGAACGTCGAGCATGAATCCGGAGATCAACGCGTTGGCCATGCAAGGCGCAACACTCTACACCATCCAGCTTGGCCTCAACCTCATCTGGATGCCCTTGTTCTTTGGGCTCAAGCGTCCCATTGAGGCTACTGTTGACATGGTGGCACTCACTACTGTTACGGGGTACCTGACCTATATATGGTCTGGGGTTGATACGGTTGCGGCATGGGGAATGGTGCCTTATTTGGGGTGGTTGGGTTTTGCTACTTATTTGAGTGTAAGATTCCTGTTATCAGATTTGAAAGGGGTTCATGCTAATGAAAAGAAAGGCTGCCACTGGCTACCTCAACGACTGGGACATTGCTGACAAAGAGACCAATAAGCCTCCAACCGGTAAGGGCAAAGGTATGGACAGGAAGTATATCAATGAGGAATAAATCTGAATGAGGAATAAATTTGAATGAGGTTCTGTTGGTTTGGAGGTTTCAGCAATGACACAGGCATAATGTGCTTTTCAGTGGACTAATAATTGATTTCGGCGTCCTGCACGGAAATTTTGTTTCAGACATACCCACTCAAGCTACCAGTTTCTTCTCCCCTGTTTACTTCCGCATGGCCATTAATCCAGTACTGTGCCTTGTTAAGTATCAATTATGTTCATTGCCCAAATCTCCTCCAATCAACCCTCCTTTTCGACTATGCGCTACCCCGGAATGCCACCTCCCCTGGCAGCCTAAAACTCGCGCAAAACATCCTCTTCAGCGGCGCCACATCTCTTACATCCCAAATGTTTAGATCCTCATGATCCTGTCCAACCTCATATCCTAGCTGCTCGGAGAGCTCCTGGCGTATCTTAATCTCCTCTTCCTCATTGTCGTCTGACTTGGTCGAAAAACAATAAACATGAATCATTGGTAGCTTGGTCGTAGTATGAGGTGTGAATAGCTGCTGTTGATCTGCATAGAGACCGATGAAGGATGGGAGGAAGGAGATAGCGCTGGCGGGAAGGTTTAGGACGTAGTGGGTGAAAGTTTTAGGGAGGTGGAGGAATTTTGGGGAAGGTAAAGAGACCGTGGTGGCAGAGCGAGAGGGTCTGGGGTTGATATTGACGGATAGATTGGTTTGGAGGAGTTCGCGAGTGGAGGAGCGAATGAAAGAGTGGCCGTCGTCGTTGAATGGACGGACGAATTCCGAGACCTGTTGCTAATTAATGCTAAGTGAGCATTTAGATAAAAGAGAATTACAAGATTATGTAGATATAAAGATGGGGGGATTTTTTGGGCGATATGGAACAGTTATTGGAATATGGAAACATCGAAGGTGGGCTTCTGACGCACCTTGTTTCTTGCGATATTGTCCTTGAGGCTTGCGTAACTCTCTGGATTCAAGTCGTTAGCCCATACAAAAACCTTCTTCTTCCCTGCGGGTACTGCAAACGGCCCTACACCTGCCATAACATCGCAGACGGCATCTCCGGGCTGAAATAGCTCAACAAGACGTCTATGCTCAGTATTAAGCCTGCTATTCCAGTAGACCTTGGAGTAATCAAAGCGGAAATAGCACTCTTCTTGTTTGACTTCGACATTGAGATCTGGGACTCCCGCGAGGAGCTCATATTCAAAGGTACGGAAGGCGCTATCGTTACCAACGTCGGCGGTTTTATTAATCACGGTGGAAATCGTAGGATTTTTGTCCAGTAGGACAGAGGCGATCAGGTGTTTATATGGGAAGTATTGCTCCCGGAGATTGAGATGCGCTTGCGAAAGTTCAGTTGAATGAAGCATAGTGAAGGGGAAACGTAGAAAGCTCGTACCAACATGACCTACTATAGTAAAGCCAGTTGGAAACTCGTCTTGCTTGTCATATGGAACGATCGCGCTCATGATATCCTCTGAAACGCTTAGAACGCAAAATTCTCGTCAAAGTGTATTTGACATACATACGATAGCTCCAGTAGTCGTAGTCCAAACATAGAATGAAGGGTGTTACAGCTACCTGTTGAGCATCAACAAGCTTTTGAAGCCTTTGACTCCATGTTGATGGATCTGAATCGTTGTCAGCACTCTAGAATTTGTCTTTCCAAAGAAAATGTAGGGATACCGTCGAACTTGATCTCGGGTCGCAGAATGAGTGATTTGAAACCTTTCTTGATCGGGTCATTCCTTATGGCCTTGAACCGTTCTAGTTTTAAGATATCCGGTTGCAGCTCCGCTCGAAATTGTGCAATCTGTTCTTTTTCTTGGACTCGAGCTGCCGCTAACGGTATTTCCTTGCGGAAAAACAAGCGGTCGAGGACTTTCATGGTCTGATTGATAGGAGGACGAAACATGCCTGCGGACGGACTATCCGATGGAGCAGCACTCATCGCTCCGAGAGTTTAGGGGAGTGTTTGACCTTCCCATTGACGTATAAGCATTGGGACGCTGGAATCTATCAATCGGGTAGCGCTATGCCAGTCTTGGCTCACTTAGGGTACATTAAGCTGCGATTTTATATTGAAGAGAATTCAGTTCTACCATTAGAACGGGATATGAAGAACGTGAAGCATACAACGCTATGCCTAGTAATACGAATACCTGTCCCTTCTAAATTCTCTTATTGCGGAATACACACCCCTCTAATCTACTCTTCTCCATCCTCCGCAACTGGCTCCATCTCTTCCTCCTCGCCCTCCTCAAAAGTCCCTACAGGCACCTCATACAATCTCAACAAGCTTTTATTTGGGTCCTTCACGAGAACATACTTTCCCTCCTTCATATTCCGCACCATGTCCACAATCGTACGCACAATACCCCATCCATTACTAAGATTAAGGTTCATTTGCTCAGCAAACTTACGCGGATCGTACCCTACAACCCCGAGGATGACATGCCGGTCATTCGATTTTGGAGCGGCACGAGAGACGAACCTGTAAGATAAGGTCAGTGACTTGCAATGAGAAGAAACTACATTTTTTTAAAGCATACCCTAGTTTCATGACATCAGCTTTGGCGAGGATGCTTTGAGTCGTCCATCTCGCTAATTTGCAGCTGTTGTTCTTCATTTCTGTGGCTACTACTGCACCCCTCTGACTCGTCAACTTAGTTCTCCAGTCTAGCGCGCCTCCACTGCCTTGCGCCTTGTGGTCAAACTCATTGAGAGCTTTCACAGTCAGGAGCTGATCTTCGCCGCTAATGTTGTTCTTGACCACAGCGTCGATCTCCGTGCGTACAATCAGATGCAAGGGATCTTCGTCCTTCTCGAGGGAAAGATCAAAACGGCGGTACTTGTAAGCTTTTGATGCCAGTGGTTCTGTTTCCTCGGCAGGGTTGTAGAACGGATTCTCATGGGACATTTCAATCTTGGAGGTTTCAGACTCCATAACGACTTGGTTGGCAAAATTATGGTTAATGAAGGTAGCCTCGAGAGCGAGTGCACTAGGGAAGTTCATGGTGTCTTTGTTTCCTTCGGATGCTTCAAGAGGTGCATCTGCGGCATTTTCATTGACACTGACCATGTCGAGGGAAGAACCATCTCGTTTGTCGAGGAAGATTTTGTTACCTTGTCGGGTAATGATGAGATCCCAAGAGTACACAGAGCGTGGGGCGCACATGAGCATCGAAAGGATATTATCTGTAGCAAATATTGTGGCTTCATCCTTTTCGGCGAGCTCCTGCATGACAGGATCTTGTGAGGTGGTGACATTGTAGGAAGCTCGGTCAACGACATTGAGTTTTCGTTCCGTATTCTTGACAGGCGGCTTATCGTATGAGCGGTCATAGTAGTATAGAAATCCGTAGCTGTCGATATCCTCACCAGCGCTAGTTTCCAGATTTAATTTAGCCAGGCGATTGAAGTCAATTTCCTCCAGCATTTGCCATTCAGGCTTGATGTTGACCGAAGAGTCTCTGTTGCGCTGGGGTTTATCATAGTCTTTCCACCCAAACCTACGACCACGGCCTCCTCGTCCTCCACGGTTGTCATAGTAATTGCTCTGTTGACCGCCACGCCCACCCACACGCTGGAATGTTCCTCTTCCACCACGTTGATCACGGCCTCCTCGTCCCCGCCCACGGAAAATTGTACCACTACCACGGCCGAAACCCCGCGTCTTAGTTGAAGTACGAGTATTATCAACCACGGAGAAAGAGGATTCGTCTTCAGCGACCTGTATGGCAAAGAGGCTAGATGTACCGGCACCATAAACTTGCTGATCTGCAGCATAAAGTTAACGATCACATACTTAGAGGATTTTCCATATAGCGCGCTTACCTCGGTAGTTCCTGTTATACTGTTGCCTTCCGCCCCGCCCGTCTCTATCTTTACCCTCCGATGTCCAGTCTGCCATCCGCCCTAGTTTGTCCCCCTTCGAATATGGCGCATATGGTACCCCGTCGACCAAGGCATCCGTTGTTGTTGGCGGACCCCATGTTTCGTCGGAGGGTAAGGCGGTCACTATTGATGAGAGTGACAGAGACATGATTGCTGTTATCAGAAAGCTTTCAACTGAGACTTGTCGTGGCTGTTCGCGATTTCGCTAAGGCAAAAGCTTATCTAAGGTAGTTTTGTGTGAGGACAACGGTGATCTGGGAACCCTAATCACCACGTGACATTAGAAATCCAAAAACCACCACCCTTGATTAAAAGGGTATTTGATGTGATTTCTGTAGCTCCCAATCTCATCTTTATTGTAAGGTAATGTAATGAGCACATTTTTTTAATGTATTCAGACGCCAAACCCTTACAGATGAGGAACACACCTCTGCGTTAATGGAGTGGCTTAGAAAGAATAGATCTATAATGCACTCTGGCACTGAGAATTAGAATAGAAGTAAAGACTGGATTCTTATAATCCAATTCTCGTCCATTGTTGCTATGCAATGTGAGAAACTGACTTTCACCCTATTTACAATGAACTCCCAACCGAACGCCATCTCGATTTTAGAACATCATGCAGCCCATAACTTCGACTACCAATTATACTTCAAGACCTTGTGGCCGCCTCAGAGCCTGCATCAGGGTCTATTTCTCAAAACTCTTCTTCCAGCCGCCGGACCATCCGTCCCAGCTGTAACCTTTTTCCCAGCCGCAACAACGAGATTATTATTCTTCTTTCTGGTAGCAGCAGAGACACTAGCAGTCTTAGGCGCTCTGGCCCCCTTCTTTACAACCGTAGTACCTGTAGACGTATTCGATGTATTACTACCGCTGCTTGCACAACGAATTTCGGCAACAGCTGGAGCCTGAGTGTTCGCTGCCCCACGCCTTGTCCGAAACACGGCAGGCTTTGTTGAAGCACTTGCAGATGGATTTATGGCTTTTCTCCCGGTTGTAGCTTTAGAGCGCGTGAATTTTGGCTTTTCATTGACCATATTCGCTAAACTAGCCGTTGCTGCAATAGCTGCGCATTTTGCCGGAGATTTTGGCAGTGCAGGCTTTAGAGGGGAGGCCGGGTATGATACATAAGACTTTTGGGGTGACCCGAGAGCAGGACGTATCGGTGATTGAGGGAAAGTGCGGGAGTTGGACGACTTCGGAGACAGGACTGTCGATTGAGAAGGTGGTTGACGACTGCTGGCTGTGGCACTGGCCTTCGCGCGCTTCTTTGGATTGGGTATGGGCTGAACAGGATCTGGGGCGTTTTCTTTATTTGCGTCTTCCATAGCGTCGCTGTTGGGGAGTTGTCAGAAGTCAATAGTAATGTGCAATTCACGGCGATTATACCTTGTTCTCTTAATTCCTCTTGATTTAAACCGAGTAGTGGGCCTAGAATCCCTTGAGATTGGAGCTGCCTTGTCCGCTTGCACCTCGTCGTTCGTAGGCTTCTCGGTCTCTACGACGGCGGGGACAGTCTGCTGTACCTGCTTCTTACGTTCCTGATACTTCAAAAGAAGTTCTCCCATGTTCGCCTTGCGTAGCAAGGTGGGTATGCGGTTGACACGTAGTTCAATCCGGGTGCGAAGACTCTGCGCTTGCAGGGCACATTGAGCTCTGAGTTTTCGTGCGCGTTCAGTGACTGCCTTCGAGTAAGTCACGGTAGCGTGTTAAGAGCTAGAAAGTCGTAGGAGCTTACCTTCAAGCTGGAGGTTGTCGATCAGTGCTTGTTTTTGCCCTTGCGTGATCATCGCGGTCTTCTGCTTAGGGCTTTGCGTTGGGGTCCTCGCGGGAGATTTGATAGCAACTCTTTGGGGATGTGAGGGTTGATTGGACATCGCCTTTTCTGAAGAGAGAGACTTTAGTCTTTTTGAGCGGATAGGTGCCATGTCCAATAGTGACTGTTCGCCTTCTTGAGACTGTTGTCAATGCCGTGCTGGTGGCAAGCAATACGTGTATTAGTAGTGGGCTTGAAGGTAAGCTTGATTATTTTCGGATAAGTATCGCTTTAATCTCTCTCAGTTAGCGTTACACTGACTCTGTGATATGGAATACTGGATCAGATGTATGAGCGACACGATTGAGGAAGACTTACTCTGAATCTTTCCATGTAAACAAAGCAGGGATGAGTCAGCATCTGAAATGTGTAATCGACCTTACGGTATTAGTCGGTAACTTTCAGAACTATCTAACTGCTGCAACTAGAACTAGAGTATTCGGGGTAACAGTCGTTAGTACGATCGTTAAACAACTAGCTTATTACCCCAAGTACCGTTGTAGCTAGCCAATTACAGCTACCATTCGCTTCCCATCCACTTCCTCCGTCCACTCCACCTGCGACCACTTCCACCTCCTCAGTACCTACAGGTCCTTCCTGCAGCGGGCTGGACATTGCATTAGCAAAAAGCCTCTTAACAAGGATTATTTGTATGAGGGCGTAAGCCAGCTATACCTGAACAAGCCCGGCAACGCTTAAGCAATGTCCAGCCCGCTGCAGGAAGGACCTGTACGGCTCTGTCACTTATGCAGTCTAGAGATATCCTTACTGCTGGCTATGCGTCTTCGCTCCTGACTCTAGATTTCTAGAAACTCGAGCATAGAGCACCCTTTACCTACCCTCTCCGTCTCTGGAAAACGCAAGCGGTCGGTCCAACCCTACCTGCCAACAAGCCTGCCTTCAACGAAAAGGGCCCGGCTCACCTCCAGAAATCTTGAAGAGCACTGCAAAAGTCTGAAAGGACCTGAAAGCATGGCCCAGAGGAGGAAGTCATCTTCGAGCAATTCCCAAACCGAGTCACAATCTTCTTGCACTGCAACGGGTAAACCGCTTTGGCCAACAGCTGTTCGCCAATGGTGTCGTCCACGCACGCTGGGAGGCTAAGCTTCCGAAAGATTTTGACGAGATTAAGGTATACTTACATAGGGATCGGGCGTGTGCTTCGCCCGAGCTAGAAGACTGGCAGGATTGTCTTGAAGCTGTTGGTGAAAGCAGGAATGAGGCGACTTTGCAACTCACTACTTGGTACGAACTAGCAAAACCGCCGCCGGGCAAGGGTTACCTTTGTGATGCCAATCTCGAGTGGACTGAAGTAGATGCTCCTGTGACGGATCGGATCGGGAACGCCAAACCAGACATCACCGAGTCTTGCCGCCTGCGCAAATATCCACAACAATCTATCGATGACTTGGGTGCCAGCCTTGCCCCTACGTCGTACACTATGGCAATCCCCACCTTCGCCGTCGAAGCAAAGTCCATTGAGAAAGGAATCATGAAGGCAGAGCTGCAATATGCTTACTACGGTGCGATCATGGTTGATGCGGCTCGGAGAACTCATGGATCCCTTGGCAGTGAGCTTGGTTCTTTCTGAAAGACCACGCAGGTATTGACTCTGGCCAATAACGGCAATGATATGACCATTTTAGCTGACCACGCTGTCGAAACCACTAGTGCTGTCCAACATCACAGCTACCCACTATATTCTGACACTCCACGACACTCCTTCAAACACTTCAAAGCCGCTGGAAAATACATCAGGAACGCCCAGGACTGGTCTCGGGAGCGTTCAACAAGGATGTTAGAAGAGTTGCATAATCATCAGTACGCTCTGCATCCGATCACTCCACCACAGTCTGACTTGGCTGTCCGTGACAACGACGCCCATCCTACAACAAAACCTCGGCTCTCAGATGTGATTGAGAAGTGACAATCAGGGGATCTGCCGCTTTGCTAAGGTACCCATTGGTAAATTCTTTAGCGCACTTGCGTTAATTTAGAGAGAATCAAGCTTTAAGCTAGACATTGTACTGCGCTAAATCTTTCTATATTTTGCTTCGCTGTGTCGTACGGAGCTCGTTATCAGAATAGTCTCTACCCCTTTCACAAGCTTCATCTCACCCCCAAAACGCTCAAATTCTATCGGAAGCTGCATGTTTCTCTTCGGCTTCATCTAGACATTCTAGTCGCAACTGGGCCATCTATTTCCATGTATTCTCACTATCTCTCGGACACAGTCCGTCAACAGACGTAGCACGTAGGGGGCTAGTTCGCTGACTTGCTAGTCAAGTGATCGGAAATACTTTGGTCTAATTGTTGCATCCCTCAGCGCGAGATGCGATCACTGCCATAACCCTAGCACTTAGATGAATCCTGCACCATTGTGGGCAGAACATGTATTGTTCCTAGGCGTAATCTTTTGCCATTACTTGGTTAGCCGAGTGGTAAGAGGTATTACCCTAGACACCATCCTCCTAAATCAGTCAGTTGCTCCCCACTCTTTGGGATCTCTTCAGCAAATATCAGCGGTTAGTCGTTACCCCTAATGAGCTGGAACTACGGTTTGTATATTGATGCTGGATGCATGGGTGGACAACCAGGCTGGGCGCTAAATTTAAACGGAGTGGTGGTTTTTTTTTCGGGGAAGAGGGGGTGATCGAACGAGTGGAGAGAGGATAAGCCAGTAGGAGAGTGGTGAGCTGACGAGCGGGAGGATGTTTCAAACCCATCATCACCTAAGGCATCCGATGAATCGCAACCACTCGAGATACTCGGTTCTTGTGGGTCAGTACCAAATACTCTGGGTGTTCGCGTCACATGATTCGATATTGCATATGTTGAAATAATATATAATCGAATATGGCCTGGATCAATACCTCTTTTGTCACTTCAGCATCTTATAGGAATCAGCTGTATGTATGCTTCAGAATGCGTCGGGAAAGAGAAGGACAATAACCTGCGCCGCCATTCTAAAGGTCTGAGTAATAACACGAGACGAACATACAACCACTTGCTCTGCACCTAACCTTCAATCAGAGACAACTCCATCAAAGTAGACGGGCACTTCGCATATACTGAGCCTTAATCATTCAACGCACCCCAAATCGACCGAGCCATTCCTGCATCATCACAAGCATCTCCTTATGCGCTGAGAGCTATTAGACTCGAAGACAAATCAAAATTAGAGTGAGCGGACACCGTACGTTATTCATGAATTTGTAGATGACCGGCGGAACTGCTGTGGTTGTCGCCTGCTTTAACCTTTTAAGATGTACTGTAAACAGGAAGTGGAGGGCCTGGCGAGCTCAAGCCTAACCGCATGCGGCGCGCTTGACCATACGAGGTAATCACAAGCTACGCGGCTTAAGCGCGGCCTCCTAGGGCTGCTCGAAGCTTGCGTGCTTGCTCAACTAACTTAGGTCACTGAAGTAAAGTACGGTTATTTTAGTCAAGCTTCTTTGCATCATAAGTTAGCCGTTTTGGAAGACAACTCAACTTCTTTCACTTTTCGACATATTCCTGAGTGGCTACACTGCATCAAGTGGGCCGCTTCCATCTTCCTGGACTAAGTCACTAACTTGCTCGATCGCCATCAAATACCTTACCTACTTAGAGGACAGCGGCAAGTTAACAAAATGGTGCTCGAGGCGACTATAATAATGTAAGCACTGATTATAATCATAGTTAAGCTTCAGCTGATTTTCGAGCCTAGGCTGGACAACAGCGAGAGCAGTAGGAATGGTGACTACGTCCCTTCAAGATGGGAAGCTCAAGCCGATGCTGTCAACCTTATCTTCTCTGCCAAAACACAAGCAAACCCCGAATCATCGGTTGGGCTCATGAGCATGGGGGGCAAAGGGCCAGAGGTATTGGTAACCTTGACAACGGACTTTGGAAAGATCCTAGATGGCATCCATCGCACAAAGATAAGAGGTAGCACACATTTAGCTACAGGTATACAAATCGCACATGTAAGTACCAAGCAGGCTCGGCTCCAATGCGCTGTCGTTGCTAACAGCTATGCTGCCCAGCTCGCCCTCAAACACCGCCAAAACAAATCCCAAAAACAACGCATCATCATCTTTACCTGCTCCCCAATAGACGAAGACGAAAAATCACTCGTCAAACTCGCCAACAAAATGAAGAAAAACAATGTCTCCATCGACTTCATCGCCTTCGGTGACCTCCGACCCGAAAACACTAAGAAACTAGAAGCCTTCAACGAAAAGATCAAGAGCGCGGAGGGTTCACATCTGGAAATTATCCCCCCAGGCCCAAGCTTGCTAAGCGACCACCTTGTCACAACGCCCATACTAGCTGCAGATGGCGTAGCACCCAGAGGCGGCGAAGACGGCATGAATGGCGACACAGGAACAGGCGGCGGCGGTTTCGACTTTGGTATTGATCCTAGCACGGACCCGGAACTTGCGCTTGCATTGAGGATGAGTATGGAGGAGGAGAAAGCGAGGCAAGAGAAGGAAAACAAGGATGCGGCAAAGGAGCCAACGTTAGAGGGTATCCCAGAGGAAGGAGGGGAGACACAGCCTTTGCTGAACGAGCACGGGGAGGCTAGTGGGAGTGGAAGGGACGAGGCGGCGAAAAAGGAGAGCAGTGAAAAGAAGGAGGATGGGGATGAGGACAAGATGGATACTGCATAACGATGGCTCGGCATAGCAAGGCGTTGCGTTAGGGATGCGGGCATAAGCAAGGCCTTTTTGTTGTAGCGATCAGATTCTGCACCTTTGCAGCCGCCAATTCTAGCAGTGTGAAGAATGTTTTGCCCCCCGGTCTCCTTGCTTTCAAAGCCTCACAAGCAATCCAATAAACCCAGACACCAACGCCTCGCTAAACCGCTCGATAAAATCCAAAATTCCGAACCCACATGCACCACCATATCATCACTCCACGAAGTTCCTCAATTTCGTAATATCGTCTAGAAGTTCCTGCAAATCCGCATCGCTGATCTTGTTCGCCAGACTCGGTATCAGCGTCTTTGCTTCCTCGGCGCTTTCGCAGCATAGACTCCCTATTGAGACACAATACATCAGCCTCGTTTGCACAAGTCCTTCCTCCTCGTAAGGAAAGGAAGAATGTAATTTTACCAAGCTGCGACCTCTCAAACAACTCCAACTCCGTCTTGGAGGTCAACATTCTCTCCACAGCCTCGATGTTCTCTTTTTGCTTGAATCGCGCAAACACATCCAGATAGTCTTGGGTCTTGATTAACGTCCTACAACCTCCCACGTCACACATTAGCCCTCCATTGCGACCAATCGAAGCCCCGCCCTTTCTTCCTCTCTTTCCATCCTCTTCCACACTACGAGCAAGGAACATTTGTAGTGCCAAGCACTCACTCCGTCTCCTCCACCTTTCTCTGCTGTTTCCTATGATCCATCACCGCGTTTATAAGCAGCCGCGCTTCTGAGAGTGTGAGCGTGGGGACGTTTTGGAATTCGCCGAGTTTGAGGTCCGTAGTTGCTTCTTCGTCGCCGGTGGCTTTCTCGCGAGAGCGGGAGGTTGGCGCTGTGGAGGCCATGGTTGGAGGACGGAGCGAGAAAGGAGGGATATTTGGCGCGGAGACGGAAGAGGACGATAGTCAACCGGATGTGGTAGAGGGATAGTGCGGGTTGAAGTCGAAGTCAAAGCTTGAGAGGTTTTTGTAGGGACTGTTTATGACGAAGTGCTCGGAAGTTCTGGCACAGATACTGCTGTCTGCTTCGAGAGGTGTTGAAATGTCGTGTGGTCTTGTTTGTTGAAAAGTTGAACATGTGAATCTATATTTGTGCATGTTCGAAGGGAAACCCGCTAGACTGAATGCGGTTTCATACCATTTCTACGACAGATCATATCGTGCAAACTGAAATAACTCGGAACGTCGAACGTCGAACGTCGAACGTCAGGCGAGCGAAGTCGTGAACCCACCTCAAAATTCAAAACCCACCTCATAGATGTTAACTTGATGTTCATTGTAGTTAGTAATGTAAATTGTAGTACAATCTTTAGATCAATCTACACTGTGTAGAAGCATTATTCTAGTATTGAGTGACACATTGAGTATGAGCGACAGCATGAGATGAGTGATGAGACATCGTGACTACGAGCGACACGACACTGTGAGTACAGGCAACACAGTGACTACGAATGACTCAGAGCAGAATACACATATCAGTATGACTACAGCGTGAGTATGAAGCAGAATACAAGAAGCAGAATACACGTATGAGCGACATCATGATTACAAATGATGCAACACAGTGAGTACGAGCGACATGATGACTATCGATGACACGAAGCAGAATACACATGTCTGTATGAAGACTGATCGCAACAGATACATAGTTTGTAGACTAAAGAATAGAATGTCGTTGTGTTGTGTGTGAATCGTCTTTTCTCTTTATTTCCTTGATCTAGCAGATCGATGATCTGAGAATTCACTGACTGACACTTGAGATCATGTGCGTTTATGTTTCGATTTTGAGCGAGTCACATTCTGATCTTGCATCTTGCTTGAACTGACATCAGCATTATCATCACGACTCTAGAAACTTCATCAGCAATCTTCGTATCAGTATGAACGTGAGATATATAATCTTGAAAGTTAGTTTGAGACGTGATGAAATTGTAGTGCTGTAGAGTGTGAATGAGAATGTCTCTGATATCTCATCGAGATGATGTTCATCTATCTCGTCGGAATTTTGAGATGAATTCACAGTCTCGCTCGTTCGACGTTCGACATTCAACATCTGAGATTTGAGTTATTTCAGTTTGCACGATATGGTCTGCCGTACATTTCCACGTCCCACAAATGAAGCTCTATCTTTTGGCAAATATGGAGACGCAATTTTTAATATAGCTTTCACCTCGAAACTGACCAGGCGCCCAAGCTCTATTCCCAGGCTTTGAAAGCTTTATTCCTCAGGCTCTGAAAGCTCTATGTCATATACATGAACCTCACATCATGTACGCTGCAAATAACCTCCTTCAAAACACTTCTCACCAAATCCCAGGGTCGTCTACTCGCTCATTATCATCAACAAAGCCGGCGGCCTAGTCTATCAGCGCGACTTCTCTACTGCCCTCAACAAACTTTCCACAAACGACTACCTTGTCCTAGCCGGCACATTTCATGGGTGCCCCGTCCCCCATACACTCTGAATGCCCCCATCTCTAACTCGAGAACCCGCTAACGTCCTTGCTCTAAAACAGCGTCCACGCAATAACCAAATCCCTTACCCCCTCCACCCTCTCCCTTCCCTCCTCCCAGCGCACCGGCATCGAAGTCCTTGAATCTTCCCTCTTTCGCCTTACCTGCTTCCAGACCTTCACTGGTACGAAGTTTTTGCTTTTCAGCGAACCGCATCAGCCGAATGTAGATATTACTATGAGGAAGATATACGAGCTATATGCCGATTACGTGACGAAGAATCCATTCTATCAGTTGGAAATGCCCATCAGGTGTGAAGCCTTTGATAGACATTTGGGAAGCTATATCAGGACGAAGTAAAGTGACGGTCCGAGAGTTACACTAAGACGAAGTAAAGAGGAAAGGAAGAGACAAGTTAGGATGTTACAGCGTGGTGGAAGAATTGCTCGTGTGCACGATTACTTGGAAGAGGTGTCAAAAAGGGTACTGGAAGCACCCGGAAAGTACCTCAGCGAGAAACTAGTGGAAGTTCGGAAATATCTTGTCATCGCTCGCGCTGAGACTGCGGTATCCGTTTTAGCATCTTACTGCTGAGCGGAAGAAAGTACTGATGTATCAGGAGTGGTGTAATTGTTTTGCCCGCCTTCGTAGTATGGAGCACCAATACCGGTAAGCATTTTTCTCAGCTAACAGTTAGTGAACATCTCAATTCGAGAATTTCCACAAACTCCTATGTTTTTTTTTCATAATCACGCATCTATCTAACCCACAACAAACACCACCTTGAATCTTAGCCCGCTCTGCACTCACCTCAATCCCTTAGCAAGCGCCTAATGCTGATCGTTTTGCTTTAGCTTTCGCTTCGTGAGGTATCGAAGTATGTATTTTCCATGGTGTTGAGATCGAAGGCGATACCGAGAATGATAACAAGTGACAGACAGATTTACGCTTGCTCAACGGGTCTGGTTCATTCGCAAGGAGATGATAGTCACATGACAGTGTGAAGCGGATAAGGTACTTGTCATCTGTGCACGCAAGGGTAGTACGTATCGAATTAGTTGTCACTTTGACACATCTTTCAGCCATCTCTCCATTGTCTACACATTCCTGAGTCACTTCATTCCTGAGAAGCACGAATATGAAGCTGCTTTTGCTACTACGAATCCGGTATTCTCTCCCTTCACCTCCCTAGCCAAGATCTTGCTTCGCAGACCAGCTCAGAACCTCACAGAGTGTTTGCGAGATCCATAATCGGCACGGCTAGATACTTAAATAGGCCCTTTCCCATCCCGGCCCAAACAACCTAGATACCCACCATCACCCCAATGCTTCGCGATGAAGCGCGTCTGCTGCAAAGACAGCTTGATCTCTTGTGTATGCCGCTCCACTTGATATTTGGGGTTTTCCTTCGAGGTCTCCTTGGATTCCGTCTTGTTAAGCTTCTTCTCCAACCGTGCTATGCGTTCTTCCATTTGCTGGTTAGACGGCGAGGAAGATTCACAGTTCCGCTCAGGGCTCGAGGTTGCAAGACTTGGCCCGAAAAGACGTGACCAATCTGCTTGGGCTACCTGGCCGGCTTCGTTACTGGCCAGGTACTTCAGTTGCGATATCACGACATCAGGCCGGGCGGCCAATCGTTCATTATCAGAGTCAGAAGGGTGAAGATGCAAGCGAACAGCGGTGAACCGGTCGGCCCCATTAGCCAATGGAAAATCCCTCGCATGCGATGATGAAAATGTGCGTTCCAGCATCTCAGCAACGTCGAATTCGACTATGTAATGCATACCGGGCTTATCGCTATCTCTCCGAGTCTGTGGCGAATTACTGCCGGGAACGTGCTGTGTGGTGATTTTTATGTTTATTGGCTTCCATTTTACCATGCAGCTTCTTCGAAACCAGGATGAATCGGCTTGGCTGATGCTGATGCCGTTATCAAAGACCAGGTTCGACACTGTGGATGTTGCAGAGCGCTCCACCAACGGTGCACTCAGTCGAGTCCACGACAGGTACGGTCTTGTTGGCAACTTATACTCCAGATCGCCTCGGGCGACCTTGATCGGTGCGATGGTCAGAGAAGACACTATTTTGGAGTTGTGTTGTGCTCTGATGTATGTCTGAGACACGGTTTAGCATTACGAAGTACTCAGCCCAAGTAAAACTTACAGGTACTTATGCTCTGGCCTGATATCCTTTGATAAGTCCAGGGTTTGTATGAATAATGACCTTAGAAAGCCAATCCGATAGCCCGGAAGATATGAAATAACAGATAAATACGAAGCAAGGAGGAAAATACGAGTTGTATAAATACACCTGCATTCTCGTCTTCGACACACTGGTTTCGGATGAATTGGTGTCTGGTATAAGACATGAATATATTACCTTCAGAAGTGAAGTATTCTTGAGTAAAAGTGACCTGGAAGCTCTATATAAAAAAAAAAGGGAAGTGATATAAAAGCAAAGATTACCCCCTCCCCCCCAGGAGTTCTCTTGAGATGAGCAATTCAACGCGTACTAACCAGTACAGCCGATAAAAGAACCAGAATCATCCTCGCAAAAGGGCTCACAACCACATAGAATGTAGCACAGTGGATTGGGAACATCAATTGAAATAGAGACCTGCGGAGGAAAAGAGCTTCTTATTTATCCCACATGACTGATAAAGGAATATATATAGCAAATACTGGATAGGGACGTGAACGCTAGAAGCTTCGGGAGCAAATGAGGGTATGCGGAATACCACATCCCTCCGAACTCCACGCGTAACCCTGACGGCTACTTCTCACCTTTACCATATTTCAAATTTTTTTTTTTTACTTCCGCCATGTATAGATCAGGGAAACGCAATGAAACTTTCAATGCCTTTTAGTGCCACACGCTCCTTTGCTCAATAGCTTTCTCCATCACACAAGCTTTTGCCATAAAAGTCCGCCTTTCAAGCTTGCTCGGACTGTTTATCCGAACATCATCAATACACAGATCGGATTGTTGAAATCATTGACCTTCTACAAAACCCTTGATGGTGCGTTCATGAAAATCCACCCTTGCAACCACAACCCAACCACACATCCCATCCACCGTCCCCGTTTTCTCTCCGAGGCAACCGCCACAGCCCCCTCCTTCTTCATATCCCCTCATCAAACTTGAAGCTTTTCAAAAAGAGTTTTCGGCAGGGCTTGTGCCCCTTTCGGAGATGCATAATTTTCTTTGGTAGGTTTCTCCTGGGTTCTTTGGCTGTGGTTTGTTATTTCGGTTGAGTGGGTTGTGGGGTTGAGGTGAGTGGGGATGGTTATTTTTTAGGGGCTAAAGATGGAGGGTTGTTTTAGGAGGGCGGCAGAGGGGGAGGGATGGAGAGGGAAATGATAGGTCTCCGTTGTGCTACTTTTGTTCTGTAGGGTTTCTTCTCGTATCTGAATGCTTGTAGCGCTTCCCACCCCCCTCCTGGGTTTGGTGTAGAGAGAGCTGGCAGAATGATGCTTTCCTCTTGTGTTGGGTTTTCTTCTATAGCGGTTGCTTTTCTAAGATACTTCTCGTACTGTGACATTACTTTCCGGTGATACTTGCATCATAATGCTTCACTTCTGAAGAGAAAATATCCATTTCCTACACCGCGGTGAAGATAAGGTGGTCAAGGAGTAATACTTCCCTGTTGTGTTGCTTTTCTTCCACATCACTTTCCCTTCCGTGACACTCCCATTTTATGATGCATCACTTTCGGATGGATTATATGCTTGTGATGTCCAACACCAACTCCCCTAGCTTTAGCATGTGCGAGAGCAGTATTTAAACAGCTCGGATTTTCCTCTTACCTTTTATACTCTCTGTCATTTTATACTCTCCTGGTCACCGACTTCGGTTTTGCAGACAGAGTCGTACCTTCGAATAGCGTCAGGCCAAGAGACACCTGTAAGTAAGTACTCCTTGAAGTCGATGCTCTCTTAAGCTAACTGTATCGCAGGCTTAGATATCTATCATTACCTTTAGTGTTCAGAATGTTACTACAATGGAGGGTTCCTCCGGTCAGCCAGGACCAAGCCGATCTTTCGTTCAACACCAAATGGGTTCAAAAGTTTGTACGCCTTTGTACGCCAATGGACAGCTCCTCCAGCTATGGCGTCACAAACCTGTACTTCGACGATGGCATCAGCGTTGGCCAGACTGACATACATGGAAACACCTGCACCGTGAAGCTGAAGGTCAGCAACGTAGTCGTCACAGCAAAGGTCATGCCTGGCCACGGCTGTCGGGTCATGAAGGACGGCACTATTGAGCCCGGTTTGTTCTACTTCGTCAACTTTGACGTTGTTAAGGTGGTGGAGTGCAAGTTCTCAGGCCGCCGAAATTGGTATAAAGGACGTGAAATGGCCTTCCCGTTAGCAAAGACGGTGTCCGAGTTCAAAACAGTTCACTTGGTGCTCCCGCCACACAAGGACCTCGGCCCTGGTCCTCACAGAGAGCCTGAAAGCATGATCGCGCATCTAAAGTACGTGGCCAGCAACAAGGCAGGCCACACAACTCAAGCAATATGGTCAAGTATCTTCGAGCCAGCGCCTGTAAAGTCAAAATCCGAGCAAATCCGTGGCTGTTCCAAAGCGGAGCGTCAGCAAGGAAGTTATCGAGAAACCGCAAACCCTAAAGAAAACTGCGACTCTTCCATAACGTACCATCGGCAAATGGAAGAACGGATAGCGCATCTAGAGAAGAAGCTTAAGGAGATGGAGTCCAAAGAGACCGTCGGCAACGGAAAAGACAAGCAGCAAGAGAAACCACACGCACAGGAGACTAGGGAGCCGTCTCGAAAGGATCTGGGGCCTGACATTGATCGTCTAGCTCTCTTGTTCGGCTTGGATGAATAAGTTGTTAGCGATGGCGTTTGCATACACACGGTGAAAGTGTGAGCTGTCCTGTGAGACTGTGAAGCGAGAAGCTGGCTGGGCAAGTGAAGGACTAGAATTTAGACTAGAAGGACCTTAGCAAAAGCAAATTGATATTTGTGCTCCTCGGAGACAAAGTAGCTTGAAGTGAATCGGGATTCAATGCATCAGGTGTTAATCCACACTTTACACGTGTGTTATCACCTATGAAGATTTGAACTTTTCGGGAGCGCCGAGCTTTTTGCCTGCCGTGGATGTTTTGTGATACCGAGCAGCCTCCCAGATCTAGGTCTCCATCTTGGATATGGCATCGTCTTTGACCATTGCTCCCGCTCAAGATCATCGGGGGTATTCTGGAGTAAAAGTCTGCCACTCAACATGAATGGGTTAGACCCAATGCATGTCATTCCAGTCGGGATCCTACGTATAACACAGCTGGGACAGTATTCGACGACGGTATTACCATCATCTGCAGCTACGTCAAAGCCACTTGCGACAGTGTTGATCTTGCAGAAGTCAGCCCAGTCCGATCGAAGCCAACCTCGACGATGGCCACCATAGACGGCGGCAATATCATCTTGGTGGCTGACTGTGTTGCTGTGAGTGACTTTGCTTTGTCGGAGTGATGTTCCGTTACCAAACAAAACCTGTTCCAGCTTCTTGTATTTGCATATGAGCTACCTCGTACGCAACAAAGCTGGTCTAGTAAGCAGGGTCGACTGGCTGCTCTTCGTCAAGGCGACTGGCACAAAGATACCGAAACTTGCCTTACCAGTCCGTCCTTCCACCTCGCCAGCTCCATCCAATTCTACAAGACCATCACGTAGCCCTGCAGCATAAACCCGAGACGCTAAAGATGCAGGACAGTTGTGCGAAGGAACTATCCAACCAGGAGAACCGACTACACGAAGATGAGATGAAGAGATGAAGAGATGAAGAGATGGAACACGAGGAGATACAACGGGAGCTGGAGACATAAGCTTGATGATGGTTCCCACTGCTGGATTTGGAGGGGCGATTGAATCGTCTAGTTAAAGAATCTGGTGCGGATAAAGCCAGTGTGGTAAACAAGGTGTCGCTCAAGCATTAGCCCCAAGTCGGATACAAAGACACTGCTTTCGGCCATGGCCCCAGTAATGAAAATGGACTAGCTAAATCTAGGAAACGAGCCTGCGTACTGTAAATCTTAGTCACAGATAAAATTAGGAAAAAGGGAAGTGTAGATAGAGAATTACTTGTGCTCGTGAGTTACGGCTATGAAAACTAGAAAGGTAACAATACCTTACCTTTTCCTTACCACAGCATCCCAACTAAAAAGCCCCATTCCACCCTCCTTCTCGTCACCCTCCTCTGGAAGCCCACCACACTCCCGACTCCCATTTCCTACAGTCCGCGGCCCGTCGACATCGTCCCTGGGCCGCTAGAAAACCCCCAGTGATCACCCCACCCAACCCCTTCGTATTCGTCCCCAGCACCACGTTCGACGTCCCAGCCACAGGTCTAATCCTAGTTGCTTCCAACGTGATCGCCGCACCGTTTGGAGCGAGCGCTTGCCCGCCGAAATGTAGTTCGAGGCGCTGTTGGCGGTGATGGTTTGGCCGGCGAAGGTGAGGTCAGGAGGTGGAATTGTTGTTGGCGCTTTCAGGGGGATGGTGGTGATGCCGATGATGAGGGCAGAGGCTTGAGGGGCGAGGCCTGATGGGGGTTTTGGAGATGGTGATGCCGGAGCCGCGGGAGAGGATTTGGCCGGAGATGATGTAGTGTGAGGATCTATTGGCGGAGACATTGCACCATCTATAGTGTTCGCTGGGAGTAATGGATTTGCTGGTTGTCTAAGAGCAATATTAGTGCTACAACCAATGATGACAAGAGTAGCTGAAGGAGCAAGCGTCACTGGTGTGCCAAAGATCATAATTGGTGGACCACCAGGAGCAAGGATCTGGCTCCCCACAATATATCCTGTGATGCTGAGTTGGCGACTACCGGTTGGTTGTTGATAATAACAACCGGTCCAGTTGCGGTTGAAGTTGTTAGCAAACTCGTAATGCTACCAATGACTACGTGGGATGCGGATGCGGATGGGACCAAGGAGATTGGAACTCCGGACATGGTTACAGCTGCGGGACCTGGCGTAAGCGTTTGACTGCCGATCACATACTGTGAAGCAGTATTGGCTGTGATTGGTTTCTTGTTGATAGTGATGACGGGCGCGACGGTAGGTGAGATGGTCGCTAGTGGAGGCAAAAAAGCGGTGCTTGCACCAATTACAATATTTGAGGCAGACGGGCCTAGAGAGATTTCGGAGCTGGATATTGTAATTTTTGGACCACCTTGCTGAAGCGTCTGGCTGCCAAAAACAAACGGAGGAATGTAATTAACGTCGATAGATTAGTTACTGGTAGTAGTTGTGGATACAGGCGCTAAAGCAGCACTCGCGGACTGTGGATTGGAAATGGTTGCAATGCAGCAAACGGCAGCTTGAATGGAGTCACGGACTGGTGCTGGACCGATGTTGGGCGAAGATTGGCCTCGGTCTGGGTTGAAAACTTATGAAGAAGTGTCGGATACGATCGGTGGTGCAGTGCATGGCTGAGGCTGAGGATTTGATCGGATTACATACACCCAATGTGTGTCTGGAATTAATCTCAGTCACCACAGTGCCTGTGACGGTCGTAACGACCAGTAATCCAGACGCAGGCAGAGAGAATTGTTCCCAGGATTGTTGAGGCGCTCGTCAAACCATTTAAATTATCAACAACAAGCAAAGCGTTGCAACAGTGTGCGGATACAGATGTAGCCCAGTAATTTGCACCCACCACAAGAATACTCGGGTGTTGTAGGCAACGGTGGGAGGGTGGATATTTCAGTGCCTGAACCTGTTCCAGTTGCAGCTGCTGCATTTGAAGAACTCGCTGACAACGACCCATCTGATTCGCGTTAAATGTCGAGGCACCGACCAGAGGCTATTGTTACTAGTGAATGAGAGAGCCAGTACACTACGCGCAGGCCGTATGAGGAAATAAAGCAAGGCTGATGACATTGTCGGAAATATAAGTCGCTCATTTTGATCTGCGTAATCTTGAAACGAGATTCATTGAATTTGGCATAATGCAACGGGAAGGCTTTTGAGGCTGGAGAAGAGATACGTATGGCCCGAAGGCTGATAGAAGCTGAAGAAAGAGTACTGCTAGTGGACGCAATAGCGGACATTAATCCTGGTTTAGACTAAAAGATTCAGGCTGGTATGGGTTTCTCACGAATGGGATAGAGAAGAGGCCAGGAATCATCATCAGACCGAAAGTCCCTTACTGCTTACAAGTATTTGCATCAAAAGAAGATACTCCAAGCGGATCGCGAGAATTATTCGGTCTGTACTCAAACATCGATCGGCGCATGGGTTGCAGGTATAAAACCGTCGAGTCCAAGCCTCCCAAAAGTTATACCCCTAAAAGCTTCGAAGCAGCTGTTGGGTAGCGACCGGAACGAGATATCTCAAAGCCATTGTGCTTTTCCTGATGCTGTTTTCTCACCAAGCGTTTGTCAATGTCGACGGTAGTATGCGCTGAGCCTGAACCATAAGATAAACATTACTTCATGCCGTATTGTTTTGCGACTCGATAGATGTTTAGAAGTCGTTGGCTCCCATGCACGTCCGCAAGTGCCCTTGAGGTAGGAGGTGAGGTTCTGTCGAACATTCAGGCAGCCAAGTTCAAACAGGGTCCTAGGCTCCTAGCGTAACCAGCTATACGCCAATAAACCGTCATAATCTCTTTGAGGTTGTCAGTAGCAGCGAGATCTGTTTGATGAGAACGATTGTTGACATATATGGCTTATATCTTCGATCGTTGCACATATAGATCATCCAATGTTGCATATTAAGGAGTGATGAAGCGTAAGGTAGTCTCTGTGGGAGATGACAAAGTTAATAAGAGAACGCATTGCAGACAGTCTAAAAAAGATGGAGTAGGACTTTCACATCCGTGGCATGCCGCATGACCGGTTCAAGCAGCTTGTTCGTTGTATGACTCTTACGAAACCACCAGTGCAAAAATACTTCCCCTTGTCCCGTTCGCCGGTCGGTTCCAGGAAGGTAAATCTGAAACTAGATACCGTATTGTAACCTCGGTTAAAGTATACACGTTTGAAAGGGGACAAAGAACGCCAGAGTTGGAATAGACTTTGGATTCGACCAGTTTGTCAGAAAGCTTCTTACAATACCGGCAGGCACGACGCACACTTCAGGCAGGCTGTAAAGGTTAATACATTATGGTTCATTAGCAACAGAAGGAATCAGGAAACGGTTGTTGAAACTTGAAAGAGGGAATGGAGTGGAGGTGCCAACTCGATCCGGAAATTAATTTCCATTATTCTATTCTATTTTGTGAGGGACAAAAGGATAGAATACCTTAGCTCAAGGAAAGGTGATGAAAAATAAGGGAAGACCCATTCCAATCACCCTTATTCTTCACCGAGCGTCAAAGTGGCTTATCCGTTTGAAGACTGCGATCATCCAAGCCCTCACTTTATCCGATGATGACGCTCGTGACGCTCATGAGCCCAATATTACCTTACTGTTGATTTGCCGCCCAACTTGGGTTGCTTACCTACCTTGACCGGAGGTACCTTAGTCTAAAGTGGCACGAGTGGTTTTATTTGGATGAAATACGAGTACGCTAAGTACCTTACCCTGGTTTGTTGTGACAGGGGCTCAAATTGCAGGTTTCAAGAGCGGGGATGAAATGTCATTGGTTCCTCGGCGTGTGAATTCCAATATGCTTTTCTTTTCACAATTACGGAGTACCTGAGAACTCTACGGAATAATCATCGTTAAATATCAATTATCATTGTTCCTGTGCGCGCCCTGTTGTTACTTCCTCCAAGTCTCTACTTTAGGATTCCAGTGCGTTGTCCCAATCACTCTACCTTAGTCTTTCTTTGCTCTGCTCTACCTTACCGATCCGCGTCACACCGCTCTTACTCTTACAACACCACTAAGCGGCTAAGGGTAATACTTACTTCAATCCACCCGGAACCCCGCTCTTGGCCAATAAGAAAATTCTCTTTCTTTCATTTCCCACATTTCTTTTTCACCACTTACCCATTCGTCCACTTCGCAGTCTGTCGGCGCTAGATACTTGGACTATTCGTTCAGAGTCGCCCCCCGTCTTGCAAACTTCTTGCACCAATCATCGACGTATCCAAGTAGTTGCGGAAGATCGACTGCGCAGATTACCGAACCCAATCACTGCTCATGCGACGTCTGCACGACGTCTGTTCTACACATCACCTGACCGCTTGTTCCTTACCCGCGGGTGAAAAAGCGTCAAGCTGCTGGGCTGGTAGCGAAAAGTAGGTCCTCTCCGTCGGACTCGCTGAAAGGCTTCGCCCGACGCGACAGCTATGAATTGACCTTCTGAACATACATCGCATAGGTTCTTGGATTCGAAATCATACAGCAAACCTTTCGTATTCGCGCATACTCTTTGTCGCATACCGTCCAATCCCTCAATATCTTACCCGACGCCTTCAAGCGCTGCAACTTCTGATAAACCCCACTAACGCGCCCTCGTCCACCTGTATACTACTCACCAGCCCACCGTGCGGTACAGTTCTCATTCAGATACACCGTTCGGACATCAAGGATATTCATACGGCAATTGACAAGGTATGGTTCCCCTCTGCATAAGACGGCGCTATAAGGCGCATTGCCAGCGCATCACCGCCAATCACCTTGATTTCATACATATGGATTTGCTCCAAACCTTCGAGTCGCCACTTCGATTTGATGATTGTGGGCATGCTAATGGACGCTTTCCTTCTAGAGCCGGCAGCTTGTCAATCAAGTCCTCACACTCCAATAAACGGGTAGGAGCGACGCCTCACAAGCCCACTGATACACGCAAGAGTGGCTTTGACTTGCTGTTCTGCCAGTAGGCCGCTTCGCGAACGACAAGCACAGCCTCACAAATACCATTGGGCTAAGCTCTACGTCTTACGCAAATCCACATACCAGACTACTCCCAAGAAGTAAGACCCCGCTGCTCGGGACTGAGACTTCTTCGTCTGGAGAACGCCGAATAAGAGAACGCTGTTAGAGAAGGTCAAATAACGTGGTTCGTGGGGCGAGCAATTCGAATTCGGTCTTCCCAAGTCACGCCCTCGAACACCACTGCGGCCACCGGCTTTGAGCCTCGTGCTGAGGGAGCTAGCTAATTTAATTCAGACAGCGCATCTTATCTGCATTGCAACCCAACCAACACTCAGCAGACTTGGCATTGCAATCAAGATCTGGCAGATCAAAGACGACTAAAGACAGTTGACACCGTCGAGGGTTTTTGACAATATTGCGGTTGCTGGTGATTACTTCCTTGGTACTGCTCTCCAATGAAACTTACAAGGCTTACGATGTGGTAGGGCTGCAGCGTGCATCAACCAATCCTCCAATCCACGTTCTCGCCAACCCCCGCGAACAGAAGATCCTGACGCCACTCGAAAAGCTTTCTTCCAATCAAGATTCCAGTGTCGCCGGTCCATATAAAGGAACACCTCCGACCTTGGTTTGCACTGACTAATCCTTGACGCGTGAGTCTCGCAGCCTATCCGGAGCTTCGGTTTCGTTAACGGTTGTCAAGAAAGACCACTACGGAGAGTAGCGCCTTCGCATCACGGTTATCCATTTCTACTCGCGAATCTCTACACATGATGGACTACGCGCAATATCAGACTCCCTCTCATGGGCAGCACCCCCACGCACCGCATCTTCAAGGAGGATATTCAAGTGCGCAACAGAATTCGAATACTGGAGGACCATCCATCACTTCCCCTCCGAACCCTCCACAAATGCACCAACACCCACATCAAGCCTCGCCCATACTTCCCTCTCAGGGCCACACATATCAACCACAGCCTCCACCACAGCCTAACCATCCGGTCCATCAAGGAATCAACTACCAACAGCAATACAGTGTCGCCCCTGCGAACATGCATTCTCAATACGGTATCTCACCTACACAAGCAGCAGCGATGGCCACTGCAGCAGCCTCGGGTCAGACTTATGGATACATGCCACAAACCTCAATGCCAGACGGCATCGCTCGAGATTCGCCACGGATGGCAGGCATCGCGGTAAAGAACGAACGGACGCCAAGGTCACCGCCACAGGTGCCAAATCAGATGCCACCCTTGCCGTCACAGGTTCAGCTAAATCAGAACCAAAATCAAAGATTGTCTCAGAGTCATATCGGCCATCATGTTAGCAGTCCTCACATACAGAATGCGCAAACGGTCATGATGAACCATCAAGCTCCGCGAAACTCGGTCCCACCTCAAATGCCTCCACCACAACAGCTGCAACAACATCAGCCTTCACCCGAACCGGCTGCAACCGGCGCTGAGGAAGCACCGTTATATGTCAACGCCAAGCAGTTCCACCGTATATTGAAGAGACGGGTCGCTCGGCAAAGACTCGAAGAAGCACTACGACTCACGTCGAAAGGCCGGAAGCCGTATTTGCACGAGTCGAGGCACAAGCACGCAATGCGCAGACCAAGAGGTCCAGGCGGTAGATTCCTGACAGCTGACGAGGTTGCCGCGATCGAGTCTGGCAAGGGTGGGGAGCTTGGGGAGGAGCTCGGGGATATTAAGGAAGATATAGATACATCTGCCAAAGGTAGCATATCTGGATCTAGAGGTGCAGGTTCGAAAAGAAAATCGGGTGCTCTTGGTGTTGATGGTCCAACACCAACAAGTAAGAAAGTCAAGACAGAAGTGGCAAGGACAAGTACGAGTGCAGAGGAAAGCGAGGAACCTGAAGAGGAGGACGAGGCCGATGACGATGCATGATTAGCTGTGCAATTTTTTCCGAATCAATCCGGTCTTATGGGTCTTGCAGCAGCCGCTGGCCTCTGCTCGATGATCACCGAGACCTACTCTTACGAATTACGCAGCGTTCGTGTTATTTAGCCTTTGGAGCAAGTGTACCCAGTCACTCATCTAATTTGTCCATCTTACTCCATTTCTTTTGCCAGACCACAGTCGCATCTTGCAGATACCCCGCTTGTCTTATACAGTCGAAACTTCCTTCCCTTTCGGAGTGGGGACGGTATGTTAGTAACTAGATGGGATCCTTCATTGGAACAAAATGGATATGGATATATGGGGGAAATTCGGTCGTTACGGCTATGATGTTCCACGATTCTCTTTTCGTCTTGGAAGCGTACCTATTACCCAGCGCTTAGGTCCGCTGGCTGTTTGTATGATAATAGTTACAAGACTGAAGTAGGAGGATTGCACATCAGACGTTTAGCGCGCGCGAGAATCGCAGTTGTCAAGTTCCAACATCCTGCTTGAGATGTATAGTAGAAGTCACGAACAAGTTGGATTAACCATGAAGGAGTGATAATGAAATCTGAGATGTAATTGAAACATCCAGTAGTAGAAGTCGTGCTTTGGTTTCCAGCCTGGACTGTCTAGAGCACAGGAACTGGAATATCTAGATACTATGACACGAACGACAAAAGGTGAGCTCGACATGGTGATTAGACGTCGATCATGAAACCTTAGGTCCCTCGGTCAGCGTTTGAGCGTTTGTGCCATCAGTAAGGCTGGCGTAACTCTTGACAAAATGATTGGCAAATTCAGAGCGAAAACGTTCTCGCAAAAATGTGAAGAAAAATGTGCCACTTATTATGATCCAAAGCTCCGGCAGAGCTTTGCCACATTTAGCGACAAGCCAGATACCTATTATTCTCAGCTTTCCATTCTGAGTTCTTACCTCCATTCTCATGGTACAGAGCGAGTGCGGAGAGAACTAGACAATCACCATGTGGTCAACAAGACCTTCTCTAGGCCTAACCTTACTCGGTGTACTGATATTGCAGGTACTACTATCACACGCCAAGAGAGATGGACCTCATATCGAAAAAACCACGCTTGACAACCCCCCAGCGAATCTGTTCTACTTTGCCGATACGGATATCATCCTGATACATGATGCTGACGACGGCAAAATCCTCCGATCGGACGACGCTGGGGCGTCCTGGGAACATGTCAAGGATATCGATGATGGAAAAGCTTGGGACTTGTGGCAACACCCTTACGATAATAAGGTAGCATATGTTTTGGGCCACGAATATGTCCACTGGGTCACGAAAGACCAGGGCAAGTCATGGACAAGCTTCGAAACTGAGAAACCGCCCTCACGCTATATACCACCATTCAGCTTCCACGCAGGAGACAGCGATAAGGTCATATTCCACCAGGCGGTCTGCCACGGTCTATTCAAAGCTTGTGACGAGTCGACGTCTTATACAACTGACGGCTTCGATACTATACATTCTTTGCGCGGCGATACCAAGGGCTGCGTCTTCGCTCACTCCACACCTCTATTCCGAACCAGTGACGATGATAAGGCCAACGATCGGATCATTTGCGTTGCGATGGGCAGATATTCCCCTTTGTCTACCGATAACCGCCTGGTGGTCTCCGACAACTATTTTCATGACGAGATGGAACCTTATTTAGATGGTGATCGCACCGTCCAGGGCATTATCAACATCGCCGTCGTTAAAGGCTTTCTCGTTGCGGCTGCGAAATCTGCGGGCACGGCTGAATTGGCCTTGTACGTTACCCAAGATGCCAAAGAGTGGCATCAAGCGGTATTCCCAAGTGATCACAAAATAGAAGAAGATGCATATACTGTGTTGGAATCCACGAATTACAGTATTCAAGTTGATGTGATGACTACTATGCCATTCAACCCCATGGGAGTCCTTTTCACCAGCAACTCAAATGGTACCTATTTTACCCGAAATATCGAGCACACCAATCGAGACCGCCACGGAATAGTCGATTTCGAAAAGGTGCAGGGGATACAGGGAATCGTTTTAGTGAATGTCGTTGATAATTGGGAAGAGGTGGAAGAAGCACCGAGGGCAAAGAAGAAGGTGAAGAGTCGGATCAGTTTTGACGATGGACGAACCTTTGACGACCTTAAAGCGGATGGTGAAACCTTACACCTCCATTCCATGACTCAAATGTCGAACGTTGGCAGGGTATTCTCGAGTCCAGCCCCAGGCCTTGTGATGGGCGTAGGCAACACGGGCAAGAGACTTATGGGTTACGAGGAGGGAGATCTATACGTCTCCGATGATGCAGGTGCGACGTGGACAAGGGCTCTGGAAGACGCTCATAAATACGAATTCGGTGATCAGGGATCCATCCTAGTCGCTATTAATGACGAGGGCCCAACAAAAGAGATCTCGTACTCCATTGACCATGGCAAAACGTGGGCGAATGCTGATCTGGGCGCGAAGATCCGTGCTAAACTTTTGACCACCACCCCTGACTCGACCAGCCTGAAATTCATATTAATAGGTGCTACAGACGAAGGAGATGAAGCTCAAAATGTCGTCTTCGCTATTGACTTCGATGGCCTGCACGAAGGGAGGTGCAAGGAAACTGATTTTGAGCAATGGTTTGCACGGGTTGATCAGAAAAAAGAAGGAACTTGTATAATGGGTCGCAAGCAGTGGTACAACAGGCGCAAGGCGGACGCTGGTTGTTTTGTGGATGAGGAGTTCAAGGAGCCTGAGTCAGGTTTCGATCCTTGCCCTTGTCATGAAGAGGACTTTGAGTGCGACTACAACTTTGTACGAAGCAAAGACGGCAAGACTTGTGAACCAGCTGGAATAATGACAGTTCCCGCGGGTGCATGTAAGAACGGGGCCGATACTTATAAAGGCAGCTCTGGCTTTAGGCTCATTGCCGGAAACGAATGTGTTCGCAAGGGAGGACTGGAGCTCGACAAGGAGGAAGATTGGCCATGCAAGGAGGCTGGCAAGGTTCCTGTTAGTGGCGAGATTACTCATGAGTCAACGTCCTTCCAAGCTGGCTCTTTCAAAGAATACTACTACCTTGAGAGAAATGCATTGAGCAAGGATGTTGACGAAACAGTGGTCATGCTGACCGATGATCATGAAGTCTATATCACCAAAGATCATGGGAAAAATTGGGAACAGATTCTTAAGGATGAAAAAGAAAAGATCACAGCTATTTATCCTCACCAGTACCTCAATGACGTTGTCTATTTCCTCACCGGAAGCAAGAAGGTGTTCTACTCTGTCAACCGAGGGGACAGAATCCAAGCATTCCGCGCTCCTGACGACCCAACTGAGGGTGGATTGCCAGTCCTGACTTTTCACCCGAATTACAAAAACTGGCTTATATGGACTGGTTCGAAGAATTGCGGTTCGGGGAAAGGCGACTGCCACAACGTCGCTTCTTATAGTACAGATAGGGGCGACGATTGGAAGACCTTAAGCCGTTACGTTCGCAGGTGCGAATTTATCAAAGAAGAAGGCCGAGGGCAAAGCGAAAATCTTGTGTACTGTGAACAGTACAAGGACGAGAAGCTTGATAGCCCTCTTCAGCTGCGATCGAGCGAGAACTGGTTTGCAGACTCAACAACACATTTTGATGACATTATTGATTTTGCTACCATGTCAGAGTTTATCGTGGTCGCAGCAAAGGACGATGACCAAGAGTCTCTCAAGGTCGATGCCAGCATAGACGGAAAGACTTTCGCTGACGCTAGATTTCCATCGAATTTCAACGTACCAGTGCAAAGGGCCTATACTGTCCTCGACAGCTCCACACATGCTGTTTTCATGCATGTAACGGTAGGCAGTCATGAGGAGTTCGAATATGGGTCGATTGTCAAGAGTAACAGTAATGGCACGTCCTATGTTTTGAGTCTGAATGGAGTGAACCGGAACACCCGCGGCTACGTCGACTTTGAAAAGATGTTGGTGCTTGAAGGTGTTGCTCTTGTCAACATTGTAGACAACATTGACGAAGCCGAGACAGGGATTTCTAAGAAACTGAAAACTATGATCACACACAACGATGGCGCTCAATGGGCACTAATACAGGCGCCCCAAAAAGACACCGACGACCAAGACTATGGATGTGATGTCACAGACATCGGAAAATGCTCCCTACATCTCCATGGCTATACTGAGCGAAGAGATCCCCGAGATATCTTTTCCTCTCCTGCGGCTGTTGGCATGATGATCGGCGTTGGCAACGTTGGTGAATTTTTGACCCCCAAAGCTGATGGAGACACGTTCATCACACGTGACGGAGGTGTGGAATGGCACGCGGTCAAGAAGGGGAATTTCATGTGGGAATATGGTGACCAAGGCTCGATAATCGTCATTGTCGAGGAGAACGTAGCTACCGACGTCATCTTCTACTCTATCGATGAGGGTGAGAGGTGGCAAGAGTATCAGTTCACCGAGTCGAAGATGGAAATTTCAAGCATTTCGACCGTTCCTTCAGACAACTCTCGGAACTTCCTCCTCTGGGGCAAAGAGTTCGACAAAGATGGTGAGATTAAGACCGTGAATATTGACTTTACAGGACTATGGGAGCGGCAATGCACATTAGATGAGAATAACGCCGTCAATGAAGATTACTACCTCTGGGAGCCGAAACATCCTTTACAAAAGGAAGACAAGTGCCTTTTTGGCCATGTAGCACAATACCACCGGAAAAAACGGGGTGCAGAATGCTACAACGGTCGCAGTATTCGAAAACTCTACAGTATCGCTAGCAACTGTTCTTGCACCAGAGAGGACTTTGAATGGTAAGACAAGCCAGTTATCCAGTGTGTTGGTGACTTTCGACTATGGTGCTAACGTTCGCCTTTAGCGATTACAACTACGAGACTGCCAACGATGGTTCTTGCCAACTTGTCGACGGCCTGCAACCTCCAGACCACTCCAAAGCCTGCGAAGCCGAACCTAATCTAAAATCATACTTCCTCCCCACCGGCTACCGCCGCATCCCCATGACGACGTGTAAAGGCGGCCGCGAACTCGAATACACAACTAAGGAAATGGCCTGCCCCGGCCACGAAAAACAATTCGAGGAAGAACACCGCGGCTTGAGCGGCTTCTGGCTCTTCGTCATCGCAGTCCTACTACCCGCCACCGTGGCCACCGCAGTCGGATACTGGGTGTGGCGCAACTGGGACGGCAAATTCGGGCGTATCAAGCTTGGCGAATCCGGCGGCGCGTTCGATGCCGACAAGCCCTGGTTCACGTACCCGATCATGGCGGTGTCGGCCCTTGTCGCCGTTGTTGCGGCGATGCCGGTGCTGCTAGGGAGTGTGTGGAGGGGCGTGACGGGCTTGTTTGGGGGTGGGAGGAGGTATACGACGAGGCAGAGTTTTGCGAGGGGGAGGGGGGATTATGCGGTTGTGGATCTGGATGAGGATGAGTTGTTGGGAGAGGATGAGGACGAGGAGGTGTAGATTAGTCGAGCGAGCGAGCGAGCGGCATTTATGGGTGGCGTTTGTGTCTGGGGTTGGGGGTGTGGATAGGACAGCGTGTAGTGGGATTCTAGTCTTTTGTAATGATTTTATCCTGCGAGCGCGAGGGAATGCAAATACCGTTCACTTCTACTCGTAACCCTCCCCACCTCCACAATCCCACCCCATCAACCCCACACCCCTCCCTCCCTCCCCCATAACCCACCCCACTGCCTCACACCCACAATCAACCTCCCCACACCAAAAAATGTCCACCTCCACCTCCACTCAAACCCAAATATCAGAAACCCAACTCCGCGACCTGGGCCAACGCGCTATCAGTGCCAAAGACAGCGCTTATTGTACGTGGTTTTTTTCTTTTTTACTATTTTTTTTTTCCGAGTTTGTGGGTCTTGTTTTTTGTTTTTTGGTTGAGGGGGAGGGGGAAGGGTTGGAGGGTTGGTTTTTTGGGTGTTGTCTCGCTCTTTGAAATGTCTTTTGCATCCTACCTCTTTCTTCCCTCCCCCTTCCCTTTACCCCTTCCCCACCGCCCCCTCCTAGGCCCATAAAATCCCCCCTCCCTTCTTTCCCCCCCACCCACCACATCCACTAACCTCCCGCCCCCATCTTCCAGGCCCCTACTCGCACTTCCGCGTCGGCGCCGCGCTTCTTACCGAAGAGGGCCAGTTCATCACAGGCGCCAATGTCGAGAATGCGAGCTATCCGGTTGGGCTGTGCGCGGAGAGGTGTGCGCTGGGGAAGGCTGTTGTGAGTTTTTATTTTAAACTTGGTGGGGAAGGGCCAGGGGGAAGGGGAGTGTGGGGCGGGGAAGGATGTTGTGGGCTGATACTACTGCGTAGACAGGAGGCCATACGAAATTCAGAGCTCTAGCGGTGGCGACGGATATAAGTCCTCCAGGTGCGTGTACCAGAGAATCTAAGATATGTAGCACGTTTTAGTAACATCCCTAGCATCGCCTTGCGGCATGTGTCGCCAGTTGTAAGCCTCCTTTCCCTACTCTCCTCTCTCTCCCTGACATCCCTTCCCGTAATCCGTTCCACTCGGCAGGCCTGTATCTCATTCTCGGCTAACCTCCCACACAAAGTATCCGCGAGTTCTGCCCCCTGAGCCTGCCGATTTATATGTACGATAAGACTGGCGCGTATGTGGTGAAGACGCTTGAGGAGGTATGTGTGTTTTTTTTTAATATGTGGTTTTCTGATAGGGTTGGGGGAAGGGGCTGATTCTGTGGGGGAAGTAGTTGCTTCCGATGAGTTTCGGCCCGGATGATCTGAAGGGGAAGATATAGGATAGGGGCTGCGGGTATTGGACTTCTGGCTTGGTTGGCTGGTAGACATCTGTTAAGATTCGCTACGACCATTTATATAAACCTTTCTGTACCGGACTCCCCACGCTATGCCCGTAAAACAAGCAAATGCCATCGCTCACAACACCACCCTCCTAGAATTCTTATGGACTATGACTTCAACAACTTATTCCTCTTCTCCCTCCTCTTCAAGCGCTCCACCCGTTTCCTATGCATCTTCTCCGCCATCTTCTCATACCGCTCCTTCTCCTCCTTTGCCGCTCGCTTGTCTTTGATCGCTTGCATCCGTCTCTGTATTTCCCAGACACGTATCAGCTGCGCCAAACAGCTGAGCTCAGCCATGCGATAGGTTTCGTACTTGTCGTTCAGCCTCCTTCTCATCCTTCATCTCCTTCTCCTTGGCCTTCATCGCAGCCATCGCTTGGCGCTCTTCAGACCTTTTATTGTAGGAGGACTGGCCGGCTCTTGGGCGGAATGCTGATTTCTGGGCGTGCCATTGTTTGCCTGGGATTGACGGGTAAGTAGGAGGGTCTAAAAGGGAGAAGAAGGGCAGACCATTCTTTCGGAGGCTTGAGGATGTGAGGGTCAAGGGTGCTGGCGCTGGGAAAAGGGCCACTTCGGCCATGATAGCGGAGTGGTTTCCAAACAATTTGAAGCAGTGAGTTACTTTCGAAATTTGGGATTTGGAGTTGTTGAGCTATTGAGCAGACATTGAGGTTCGAGCTCGAAGGTTCAAATTGTGGTTGTGGGGCTAAATTTACCTTTGCACATGCTTTGGCGCTGGGATAATCTAAGTTATCTTACCCGAAGATTAGATCAAGATAAGATCGTGAAGTAATCTTACTCCACTTCGATTATTCGACTGCGCTTCGACATCTTTGTTTGATTGATAAACCATTTGATCAATCCCATATCACTCTTAGCCGTTTGTTATGAGTTTGGTCTTTCAGGTTTACGAAGTCTACCAATCTCAAGGCTTCACTTGAGTACGTTGCAGTGGTACTACATGACTCACCGCTCAACCTAGTCCCACAAGCGAAACGCCCACACGATGCAGTTCTTGACCGTTCTCCGGTACCTGAACGGTCGAACATTCTAAATTTCACTTCTGCCACAACCCAAAGCTGATGACCGACACTGCGGGAAACATCACATCCTTCGAAGATGACGATTACCGGCTTCAACCCAAAGTGGAAACAAAAGCAAGGGACGATCAGGGAATAGAGGCTTTGAAGGATATTGTTTTCGGATCTGTAATTATAATCTTCTGCCTTTATTCTCACGGAAGATGACCCTAATTACCCCGTCTCCTAGACAGCAGGTATAATAGGGAAATTCATTGAGTACCCATTCGACACCATCAAAGTCCGCCTGCAATCCCAGCCCGACCACATCCCTCTACGTTACACCGGCCCCATCGACTGCTTCAAACAATCCCTCCGCGCTGAAGGGTTTTCGGGTCTCTACCGAGGCATCAGTGCGCCCCTCTTTGGTGCAGCCATCGAAACAAGCAGTTTATTCTTCAGCTACCGCATCGCTCAAGATGCACTCCAAGCTAGCCTCCTCCCGTCCACACAAGGCACTCCGCTTTCACTAAATGCACTTGTGGCCTGCGGCGCAGCCAGCGGAGCTTTCACAAGTCTTCTCCTCACCCCGATTGAACTCATAAAATGCCAGATGCAAGTGCCTCTTTCATCATCCGCTCTCCGCGGCCAGGGTCCACTTTCTATAATTGCCTCGGTTTTTCGTCACCATGGACTTTTTGGCTTTTGGCGCGGGCACTTAGGTACCTTCATTCGGGAGACTGGCGGTTCGGCTGCTTGGTTTGGTAGTTATGAGGGTGTTTCCGAGCTTTTTAGAAGATATAACGCTCCCTCCAGTTCCACCGCTTTTTCCTTAAAGGGTCAAAAAGTCCTTCCTATGTGGCAGCAAATGCTTGCAGGTGCAACGGCAGGTGTAAGCTACAACTTTGTCTTCTTCCCTGCCGACACCATTAAATCGCGAATGCAAACGGAAGAGGTCGGCACTGCTGGGCTTGGGACAAGAAGGACGTTCTGGGCGAGTGGAAAGGCGTTGTGGAGACAGCAGGGACTGCCAGGGCTTTATAGGGGATGTGGGATTACAGTGGCAAGATCGGCACCAAGTTCGGCGTTCATATTTGCAATATACGAGGGGTTGAGGGGCTGGTTTGGGTGATGGAGTTTAGACTGGAGGTTAGAGCATATAGAGGCGTTGCCATGTGGCAGTGGGTTAGGAAAGGGACTTACAAAGCAATCCACAACAATGCTTTGGTTTTCTTTTTGATCATCGCCGTTGTCTTTTCCCGTTGTAGATCGCTGGTTCCACAGCCACTGAGCTTGAGCATCTAACCTTCTCCCTTCTCACCCAACTCACCACAAACTGCTTCATCCTACAATGTCCCGCCCAACAACCCCTTCTGTCTCCGTCCCCACCTCAACCTCCCACCCCCTCCCCCTCAACACCTCCGCCCCCGCCCGCTCTACCACCGCCCCGGCAAAATCAAAACACCACATTCCCCACCACCCCCACCGCCATCATCACCACCATTCCCGAGACAAAAGCGTCCCTCAATCGGCGATCCAGCTGTCTACGAAACCTTTCAGCCAGATCCTCAGTCCTATAATCAGCCACACGAGTAGCAAGAGCGATGGCATCAACGACGCCTCGCACTCCCACCATAGTCGGAGTTCGAGTGCTGTGGCGCAGGAAGCGAGAGCGAAGAAGGAAGAAGAGGAGAAGCGGGTGAAAGAGGGGTGGAGGCTTGTGGAGAGTAAAAGGGAGGGGAGGAGGCGCTTTGATGAGTATGTAACCTCTTGTCCCAGTCTATTGGTCTCAACCTACTATACGGTCAAACTTTATGAACTAACAGATATCGAAGGGAGCTCCGACAAACCCTCTCTAGCCTCTCCGCCCTGTCCACAACCACGACTCGCCGTCTAGACTACATCTACTACTCCCTCCTCTCACACCTCTCCGCCCTTACCGCCACCATCTCAGACCTTCGTTCCCTCTCCTCTACCACCTTGACCCTCCAGCAAACATTCTCCACCGAATCCACCGAAATTACCCAAGAGATCAGTCATCAGATTTCCGCCTTTGAGGACTTTGACGCGCAGAGTAAACGCATCAAGGCCCTGCAAGAGCGTATGCAGGTCGGAAAGAAGAGTGTCCTGGCTTTGGGGGGAAGACTGGAGCGTGTAAAGAGCAAGGTGGAGAGGTTTGAGAGGGTAGAGGAGGAATGGAGGGATAGGATGAGTAGGAGGTTAAGGATGCTGTGGGGAGGCGTTGGGACTATTGTGGGTCTGTTCGTATTACTGCTGGTGATACGGCACTGGCCAAGAGCAAGGGAAGGGTTGCCGCCAGTGGCGAGATTTGGTAATATGTCGATTGAGAGCGTGGTGGGCATGAATGCAACACTGCCTGTTGCTACGAGTGGACCTCTGGGAAAAGAAGAGGGCAGGACAGTGAGAGGTGAGGTCACTAGCAAAACGGATGTGGACTTGGATGACCATCCTACGTTGCGGCTTTTGGATGAGCTGTGAAAAGGAGGTGAACGGACTTTGAAATCCTGGATTGAGCACACAAGAGGAAGAGCCCGTGTGATTCTTTTCACTGCTGTCTCCCGTGCAATCATCATGGTTTGCTTAGGAGGCGTGCGAGGGTATGCTTCTACCCGTTGCTGTTTGTCGATTTATTTGCTTATACATGTGCCAGAAATATCTTCGCTGCCTTCCTCTGATTTATATACTCCCTTCAGAAATCCCCACTCTTTCCGGTGGCTCTCTATTTTCTTAATTCAAGTATCATCTCCTTATCCTCTGGCATTAAACTCCCGCAACTGTGACGCAGTACTTTTATCATGGCATAATCATTACACGGTGGAGGCACTAGCACCACAATTACTTCCTCATTCGAACGAAGTTTATGTCACTATTATATGCATACACAAACATGAAGGCTAAAGCCCTTTCGACACGGGAGAAACACATCGCTAGCCAGTTCGTCAGCAGGAGGCCGACAATGTTATGGCCGAACCAAGAATATAGTTTCCTATATCTAGGGATCCTTAATGATGCTACTCGAGCTTATCACAGCAGCTTTTCGGCCGCGTTTCTGGGCCTCAACAACCCTAACATCGTGGAAACCATCGGCCCGCCCAGGGGGCTCGAAGGCTTCCAACGGTAGTAAAAACTGCTTGGCCAACACGACCATCTCGAAGCATAGCAGATGCTTTAAGAACTTGAGCTGTCCGGAGGTGTGCATCATCGTATATATCTAACCTGGAAGATAGCGATGAGGACGTCTGCAACTGCACGTTCGAACTGCCTACGATACAAGGACCCTAATCTCTGGGACACATTTATTTCGTCTGAAACATTGGCAGCGTTATAATACTGGTGAATGGAGTCGTGCTCGGTTAATGTAGGTGTTGATAATGCACGAAGACCTCTACCAAAGTGTTATATCTTTACATATACTTGTGATTTTTCTGGACGCTCTGAGACGATCAGCCACCTTAGGAGGTGAATAATAGTGATCATGTCCTATACTGTGAGTCCCTACAAGATCCTTCATCGTTGTACGCTATATTTTCTTCCTTGGGAGACGGTGTTGGAACAGAGTCGTTGTAGGGGATTCACTGTCGATGCTGTGCTGGGGGAAATTTTTAGCTGGCATTCAATTTTCCTCTTTGTGACGGGAACGTCATTCAAAGGATTGTGTTACTGACACTCTCATTCTTAGGATCTTTCGTTATATATATATACTGGACATTCTCGACCTCTTACTTATGTTCCATCCTTCGTACACATCAAGAACCTGAAGAACCTGAAGAACCTGAAGAACCCTGGGCACCTCTCGATAATTCTGAACCTTAAGAACTTCAAGATATTCAAGAACCTCAGAGCTTGAGGGCCTCCCAAACTTTCATATTTTTCCAGCACCTTGAGCACCAGAAGAATGGAATCGTCGACATGCCTTCGCTTTGAGGGTGGTGATGTCGTCCTCCACCTCTCCAAGACCAAGGCCGACACCCTTGTACTCCCTTCCAAACAACTCATTGCCCATTCAGACTGGTTGAAAGCCAGCCTGAAATGGCAAGAACCACGGCTGCAGCCAACCGCCAGCATTCCAATCTGGCAGTATGGACTCGTGTTTGATCCGTCAATCGAGACCTGGACACTGCAGTCCATGGAGAAGGGAGTCGAAGAGAACAAAGACGAATTGTCCTCTTCGGCGGATCAAAAATCCCTTCCGACACTGTTGAGTACGATGGAATTATCTGGAGGTGACGACGCTCATACGGGAACCATGAATGTCCAAGATGTGCATGCAAAGTGTGTCGAAGCGCACAAATTGGTGTTCGCACTCTTATTCGATCAGCCATTCTGCCTGGAGGGTCCTGAAATCACCAAATCTGCGCTCATGATTGATATCGCTCTCGATTTACTTGAGTACTATCAACTCCTTAAACCGCTCAAACGGAAGTTCGAAGCCGGCCTACGTACGAACGCAAATCTGAGGTATGACATAGCTGACAAGCCGATATACTACCTTACCATCGGCGAATTGCTTCGATCACGTCCGGTTTTTGAAGAGGCCATGCGGCATTTTGTCGGCCGCGGCTTTCTCAACGCTAGTTTACGGCCCTTCAGTTCCACGCTCCTAAGCTCCCCAACTGCGCTTCTTGCCTATAAGAAGCACTGCGGACTCCTCTCCCTGCTCGCCAACCTCTCGCAATCCCTCCAAACCGTCCCCACCCTCGGTCTCCCAGCCCCCATTTTTGCCAACCCCGCTTACCGCCCCTCCATCCGCGAAGAAACTCGCTTCCTCGCCCGCGCCATCTGGCTTGACTGGCTCGCTGCAAAAAGCGCGAGTACGGTGGAGCAGTGCGCGTGGGGTGGGGCGATGTGGATGCAGGTAGTGCTGACTGCGACGACGAAGCTTTACGAGTGGTGGAAATGGTGCCTGGAGTGCGAGACGCGCAAGGGGGATGTGTACGCTTCGCCGTGCCGCAAGCATGGCGATCCGACCGCTGAGGTGGGTCGGTGGGGGGATGCAGAGGAGCTCAAACGCACCGGCCGGTCGACGAGACTAAAAGGAAGCGACATCACCTTCCTAGGCGGCGCCGGGTTGGTTGAGGACATTCTTCGCTCCTACCAAACGCGCATGAACAAGGCCATGCTGGGGGACGTCAGAAGGGAGTTGAAGTGGTGCTTGCATGAGCAGGTCCGGGCGGCGGGTGGTATTTTACTGCGTAAATTGCTGGATGAATATAACCCGCCGGCGAAGGGGGTGGATTATGAGCGATTCTATGTAACAAACATGAGGTTTGAAAAGGGAGAGATGCCCTGGGAGGATGAAGAAGAAGAAGAAGAAGAAGAAGCTGAAGAAGAAGAAGCCGAAGACCGACAACAGAACGACAAAGAAGAGGCGCAAGGAGAGGCAGATATACACAATCTAGAGGAGGCGTCCGAGAACTGGCTAAGAGCCATCGGGATGTCTCATATAATAGACTTGAAAATCGAATAAAAACCCCAAAAACTCGCCAATGACTGAATGCCAAAAGTGAAGAAAAAAACTTATGAGTTTTGGGGCTGAGCTAGAGTGAAAAGATGTCAAATATATTGATTTAGAGTGATGCCCTTATTTAGTGTGATTGTTCCAGAGAAGAAAAAAAGAGAGAAAGGGAGGGGAGTGAGTGAGTGAGTGAGGTGAGTGAGAGAGTGAGAGAGAGAGGAAAGAAAAAGGAAAGGAGAAGGAAGAGAATCAAGCAGAAGTGCCAACCAACCACCGAAGCAACGCGGTCCTGAAAAAAAAACTTAAAAGAACTTTCACAGAAAACCCCCAAAAAAACTAACATCTATCCGAACATTTCTCCAAGGAAAGCCGTTCCCCCCCCCCCACCAAAAAATAGAAAAACATGTGCCCCCTATATAACCTCCTCCTATTCATCGCTATACTCTACAGTAAATCGTTCGTCTACCACAAGAGCCCTATCTATGAGCCCTTTTTTTTTTTTCAAAAACAACGCACCAAAAAGGAAAGAAAAAAAAAACTAATACCCCTTTTCGCGCAAACTAGAACTGTCCTACTACATACGCCGTTTTGCGTAGATTGGTGGAAGGGGTGGATGGATGGGTGGGTGGGTGGAGTGGTGGATGTGGGGTTTTGGTTGTTGGGGGAGGGGGGGGGGGGGTGGAGGGAGAGGAGAGGGAGAGGAGAGGGAGAGGAGGGGGGTGAGGAACCTGCGCGGTGTTTGTGGTTCTTTGTGGGTATGTTTCTGGTTGAGGTGGGTTTTGGGGCAATACCCAGGGGGTTCTGTTTGCGATGTGGACTTTGACGTAGCGGCGAGAACCTAGAGTAAGCCATCTCCCTGAATTTCTCATCTACCCACACGCCTCACCCCGCACTCTTCTTCCCCTTCACCTCGACCATCTCCACATTCCTCTCCGGCACCCCCTCTCCAACCACCCACTCCATAATCTCCTCCGAATTATCCCCCTGCACCACCACCTCCTCCCCGCCACTCGCCGTCTTCGTTACACTGGCCCCTGTCGCAAACTTCTTCCCCCACTCCTTGGCCACCTTCTTCAGATCCATGCCGTGCACCTCGAGGCCCTGGACCGCGGTGACGTATTTGCGCTTGTTGCGTTCGACGCGCTTGATGAGGACCTTGGCCGAGGCGCGGGTTTCTGAGGCGCGGGTTTCGGCCAGGGCGGCTTTGGCTTCTTTTTTTTGCGAGTCTTTGAGGGCGCGTTTTTGGGCGTCAACGGAGAGGGTGGAGAGGGAGGCGGTGAGGGCTTCTGAAGGGGCGGGGAGAAGGAGCGTTAGATTGGATTCGTATCGGGGGAGGAGAGCGGGAAAGGAAATGCAGGGGAGCACCTTCAGAATAAAGCCGTTCGTGCATGTCTGTATGATTCTTCTCTAACCATTCTTTGCACTTCTTTGCCGTGCCGCCGAATTCGCAGTACTAGGGCGCGCTATGCGCATCAGCCTGTTTCTTAGCTAGAATTCGTAGATGACGGAAAGGCGATGGGGCGTACCTCTGGGGGAAGGGTACAGACTATCGAGCTGTTAGCGCTAGAATTAAGTCAAGTCCTTCATAGGCAATGGCCTACCACCGCAGTATACTACATGTCGAGCTTGCGGTTCTGTAGGGCTAGTCTCTGTGGCTGTTGCGGCTTCAGCCATGATGGATTACGTGAGGTGGGGGAGGGTTTCGGGTGTATAGTTGATGTAGGCTTGTTTGGCTAAATAGTTGTTGTTGTGAAAAAAATTACAGCTTCGACGTTCTTGGGTATAATGGAACGGCAAAATTGGTTGTCGATTTGCCTCAGGACCTCAGACGTGTTTCCGTGGCTAAGCCCCTTTGGGTTAGGGACCCTCTGGATGACTTAGGTAGGTACTCAGCCTACGGGTAACACGTCTGAGTGCACCACGCCGTATTTTTGCTAGATTGTCAATTGTTTAAAAATCATCAACATTCATCTTTCAGACGCGATCATCAACGCAACACATATATATTTTCGATAGCGACAACTGCAATCAATACTAGTATATCTATCTATCTATCGACATAAATTCTAGTAGATACATGTCTCGCGAATAATTGAGTATAATCTCTGTTGCGCCATGATGGCCTGATTTTTATTCAAATTTTCAACATCATTTCCAAATTTTCAAAAATATGCTAGGTCCATTTTCCATTGCTCGGTGAGTTCAGCTGCTCGATCGACTGTTCGAGTATAGTTTGAAGACTTTTCAACGGTTGAAATATGGTTCGATAACGACTCGATCGTTTATTAGGTAGATAAGCCCTCAGTAGATAGATAGGTAGATTCTCAGTAGGTAGGTAGATAGACTCTCAGCACGCAGGTAGGTAGATTCTCAGCAGATAGGTAGAGAGGTTCTCAGTAGGTAGGTAGGTAGATTTGGTAGGGAGGTCGGTAGGAAGTTTGGTATCGAGTTTGGTATCGATTTTGGTAGAGAGTTCGGTAGAGCGTTTGGTAGGGAGATCGGTAGGAGGTTTGGTATCGAGTTTGGTAGGGAGTTCGATAGGGAATTTGGTATCGAGTTTGATAGGGCGTTTGGTAGGGAATTTGGTAGGGAATTTGGTAGGGCGTTTGATAGGGCGTTTGGTAGGGCGTTTGGTAGGGCGTTTGGTAGGGCGTTTGGTAGGGCGTTTGGTAGGGCGTTTGGTAGGGAATTTGGTAGGGAGTTTGGTATCGAGTCATGAAGGGTGCTTTCTATTGAGCTAATTAGCATGTGCTATGAAGCATGTATGAAGCATACTATGGAGTAGGTCATGGAGCGAATGACGCTTATTCGAACGTGTCGCATGAAGCATGTTTTGAAGCAATTTTGAAGCATGTTTTGAAGCGAGTAGGGTGGTGAGTAGGGTGGTGAGTATGATGGTGAATAGGGTGGTGAGTAGGATGGTGAGCATGTAGGGTGGTGAGTAGGTAAATCATTAATTCATGCCGAGCGAACAAAATGTAATTAATTCAATAATACGCTCATACTTTACCGCATCAGGTAAGGCGACCGACAGAATTCGATATTATTCCAGATCTAAGGAAATTCTGACTGTAATCCGGGTTCGTGCCCTCAGTAGGGAGCGAATAAAACCGTTTATTCTACAATAAACGTGTTTAGAACTCACTAGCGGTTTATTCATGTTTGTTTATTGGTTTTATATTATGTAAGCAAGCTAAACCTATCTGGTTTAGCTCAGGGGGTTTGACCTCGCTGTCATCATTGCTTCATGGAGTAGATCTATCTTTCTACCAGGCTACCACCAGCTATGCCTCCTCAACGCGATGGCAAACCTCGCAATCAGGCTGTTACTGATGCCTTTCAGAGCATAATTCTACCAAACCGAATCGTTCCTGCAGTGAAGTGCTTATACTGTCACCGTCAAATGACGTCCGAGACTACTCGTCAGCAGACTCTACACAGGGCATTGAAATCGATGAGGAGAAGCTTTTGAATATGGAAGATAGACTGCTGCAGGAGGTAGTTGCTATGGCTAGGCTAAATCTTTCAAACGATGAGGTGCTGAAGGAGTTTCTGAATAACATCGTCGACGGTGAGGTGACAATGAAGCACCCAACTAATTGATGCTATTTATATATACCCCTGTGTTTAAAACATGCTTCAATAAACATGTTTAAAACACGTTTTTGACTAACCTAATTTGGTTAGGCAATAAACATGTTTAATACATTTCGCACCCTAGCCCTCAGACGTAGTAGTTGGAACTTAGGTACGTACTTGGTCTACCAGGGAGTTAATACATAGCGTGCGGGAGCAATACGTTAGTTTCTCCACGCCGCTCTAACCATTTAGGTACTATGGCAGCTCTGGAGACAGTATCTTACTCAACGCTTTTACATCACATTTAATCAATCAATCGATCAAGATGATTCTTTACTTAAGATGAAGCTTACTTCAAATTTTACGAAGCTTTCTCCATCTTTTACGCTTATTCGCAAGCAATTAACTCCAGAGCTGTCATAATAAATCGTTGGAGCGGCGTGAAGAATACAGCGCTTTGCTCCCGCACGCTAGAGTTTAACTCCCTGGAGGACGAGTAGTAAGCAAGGCAGCTAACCCAAAGGGGCTAGGTTCCAACTACTACGTCTGAGGTCCTGAGTCGATGAGGGTTGCTTGAGCTTCGCTTTTCAGTCCAAGCCCTTTTCGGCTGATAAGGGTTTGGGCAAATCACGGGATTCTCGATAACGCTTCAGGGATCCAGCATCATCGATGTGGTGACGAGAGAAACTAACCATGTAAACCAAGCAAAAGCACAAACACTGTTGCACAATTGTGGTATTTCTCATATCTGATGGAGAGCCATGTGCCAAAAACCTTTAAATACATAGCAATAGTGAGCTACTCTCAGTAACTCAAAACGCCAGACTCGTCCGCATGCAAGCGCACCTGTGGAGCGCACAAGTAGACTTTATGTAGCAGCACCTCCTGAATATAAACATTGAACAAGATGCACTTTCATTAGTGTGCAGGTACTTTTAAAACCTCCAACGCCCGAGAAGCCGAAGAACGCCTGTATCTCGGATGAAGTCATTATGTGCATATTGTCCGAGGACATGGTTACGAAAAAGCCTCCATACGCCGTGAAATCGAACTCGGTCGTAACTAATCACCCTCGCCATCCGACATTCCAGATTACGTGGGCAATGTCTTTTGCAGTGTTGACTGTGTCGACAACCTTGCCCAAGAGGCCGGAGGGTTGAAGGTCATACTCATCCTCTTCGTATGGCATAAACATGCCGGATGGTGTTCGTCTCAAGCCAGTTCGCTTTGTCCCTTCGTTGTCCTCCTCTTCATCTTTGGGGCCACGCATGAGAAACATGCTATCTCTTCTCCCGCCAGAAGCCGAAGGCTGCCAATCCATATCTGCATCTTCGTCCTCATCATCAAGAAGGAAATTTGAAGAAGGTGCTGAAGGAATGAGAGTCTCTTGAGATGGTGACGGGCTAAGCTTCGAGCCCAGGTTCCAGAATGCTCTTTGTTGTTTAGACTTTTGCTCCGCAGGCTCTGGGGTATCTCCCCGATAGTTTAGGGTCGTGGAAGGTAACATGGCAATGGTTTTGCTTTCACCGCTAAAGCTGTTCCGTGGCGTACTGCGATTACTGATCTTGGCTCCGTTGGTTTGGACAGGCTTCATCGTTAATAGGTCATCATCAGAATCATCGTGGATCGCACTATAGTAATCCTCGTGGTCTCCTTTGTTGTCAATTGCAATACATTGCTCGACCTTGTTGTTGAAGTGGATATGGCGTTTGGTACAAGGCGATTGCCGGCCAGAAGCGGATGCGGATGAGAGAGTAACCGGTGAAAAGGATGCTATACCGGGTGATTCCGGGTTGGAATAGGCGACAGAATCTGAAAGGACTCTGTTGCCTAAGATCGGTCGATCTCGTCGTCGTTTTTCGGGTTGCTGAGCCCGGAGAGAATCGGTAGCTTGTTTCATTAGGGTCGAAGATGATAGTGACCGCTGGAGCATAATCTCTGATAAACCCCGCTTTTTCAAGATGGGCTTTTTTGAGCTAAAGGAATTGCTTCTTGAGAGCTGGCTTGCTGGAGGGGCCGAATCAAAATCTAGAGGTTTGGCTGTGCCTGTCTGAAGGGGACCGTAGAGCCAAGTCACATCATGGTCTTTCAACCTGTTCGGTGTTAGGAGAGGTACAATCGACTATCCAACGCTTGTCGGAGCGAAAGAAAAAAAAACGTACCAATTCAGTGCCTCAGGCGAGACAGTCTTCAATCGGTATTTCGACTTGACCCATGTTCTCCAGGATGCATTTTCAAGCCTTGGGCTATTACTGTAGACTTTTCGCCTTGCTACAATGTGCCTCCATGATGACCAGATATCCTCCTCTTTCCAGTTGTGTGAAAGGTAGTCAACGTGCCGTGTAGGCTCTCTGCTTATACACAAATCATCTCCAGCGCTGGGTGGAGCCTTTGGGACATGAGGTTTTGGCGAAGTATGTACAGAGCTGTCGCTTGTAGATCGTGGTATAGTATTTAATATCTCGGGCTCAGGACTGCAGGGGGACTCTAGGTCGGTGCGTCCCTCGAAGTACTCCGAGTCGTCGTAGGAAGGAAATATGATATCCTCCTCCTCCTCATCGCATTGTTCGTCCAAAGAAAGGCTGCTCGACGGCGTAGAGGTGTAGGATGGTTGATTAGAGAACTCCGAGTGCGTTAGGCGTGGAGATGAAGGAGCGGAAGAGGGGAGCGATGCCGAACGGCGATTGTCATAACCAGCGCTCGCATATTTCGATTTGGCAGGTGGAGATGGATGTTTAGGACAAGAAGGAGGGTTCTGTATTAAGAAGGAGGTCTGAGATGGTGATCGGCGAAGAGGGTTTGTTCCAAAATGTGAGGGCCCTTCTGTTTGGGTTTGTATCGACAAAACCTCCGTCATCCTGCAGGATACTGCCCGGTTCAACGGGAGCAAGGCGATTGCATCAACGACTAACGGTCTTCAAATCCTCCCTCGTCCTCCTCCTCCAAGCCAACCACACGTAAAACGTGAGCAGTGAGGCGAGTCTAACGGAGTGAGCATCGATGGCGACTTAACCAAGGTTTTCCAGTGAGTTTCCAGGCCTTAGGCCTACTAGAGCATTGGAATTTTCGTAGAGCAGAAGCCAGAATCCTGCTCGTGGATTTGATGTAAATTAAGATGCTCAGATATGTATGCACGGTATGAATCAATTGTTGGTTTAGGGCAAGTGTCAAGTCATAGCAATTGGTGGTATATGGTGATTGTGGTGGTGAGTGGTGAGTGGTGAATGGTGAATGGTAAATGTTGAAAATGACTTTGGACAAACGAAATGATCTGCAACGGGGCAAGATGTGGGATCTCCAGCCACGGCGAATAAATTCTTTTGGAGGAGGGGGTGGGGGGAAAAGGCGTGGAGTATGATGGGCTTTATCAGGACGTGGGTTCAATCAAGCACGGTACTCAAGTACCGTGGAAGGAAATAAGAATTGAATTCGACGAATTATCTTAGTCGGGATGAAAGTGGGGTTTTTGGCAGGGTCTTGTTTATCCCTTGTAAAGACTCTGACAGTATCATTTGTGCTACTGGCTACAGCAGTACTAGACTACCACGAAACATTGGGCCAGTCCTGTGCCAAGCGTTGCAAGGTCAAAGTCTACGGGCTTAGACGCTTCAACAATTAGATTGAGAAACAGGCAAAAGTCCCCCAAGAGTTTTCTGGGGGTGGCCACTTTAACTACAAGCAGTCTCGGCCGGTATTCCGTGCCCTGACGTTGTTACTAATCACTAATCAATTCGCTTCACCTTAGGTTGTGCAGCAATACCTTATGAGGGACTCGTATATAACAGAGGAGTCGAAAACCTTGATCCGACGTGCAGTACGGACTGATGAGGGGGAGAGAGTATATCATCCCCCCACAATCGATTATGAGAAGCCTTCCAAGGTACCTCCGTGTTGCAGGAAGCAGCAGCCAGGGATATCGGCAGCGCCTCCACTCGTCTGGATTTTCCCTCCGTAATCCTGCAGACTGCACTCTGCACTCTGCTGTCTGCACTGCACCGCCTAACCCTCGCGCCAGCAGCGAGTCTAATCCGATCGCCCGCGTCGTGTTTGATAAGATAGGTAAAGAGCATCACAGTAGTAACACGACAATCTCGATAGAAGACCTGAGCATGTTTTGCATAAGTGCTTTTGTTGAGATCGAAAGATGCGACATGTATGCCTATGTTCCGCAGTCGTGTTTCAATCAGTACGTGCAACTTGGTAAGGTATGCTTGCGAGCATTTTCCTTGCTGCTCTTCTGCGGCTAGAGAACCGCTTCAGACACATATTCTACGATGAGCGTCGCCTACTTCCCTTGGCTGCTCGAAAAACCTCCCAGAGGCGGCTCTGGGCTCTCGATTCGTGGGAAAAATTCCCTTTGATTGGATCTGCTTACGGGTATGTCGTGATTGAATAGTCATTTTGGTTGGCATCTCTCTCCCCATTTCCCCGCTCCGCTTCGTTTCTGACGTCTTCCCCTTGCGCTCTCTCTGACGTGGCCGAATTCATAGCATCAAAATCGGTGTGCATCGACGTTATTATCATAGCCTCGAATCAGAGGTGAAGAACTTCATGGACGTGAGTTGGATATTCGGATATTATAGCGCCACAAGTTGGCTATCTTAGCTGGACCAAAATGATCTCCAGCCACAAAACCCGTTTCGTTGCACAGCCTTATTTGCAGATCAAGCAATCACTCCTACTCTTTTGATAACAATCAATCGTTAAATCATGAGCTCCTATAGTTCTTTTCGAACATGCACCTCATCTCTGGGACTGGATCTGGCAACCGCTCCCAACGCACAGACCTGCAAAGCATTTGTGGCGTATGCGAACAAGGTATGGTTGCATGCCTTAGCGTACCGTAGACAGGGGAGCCTTGAAGCAGAAACAACCGCTATCTGCCTTATCTCTCGACGAATAACCATACAACTGGGAGTACTCCATAGTCGATATCTACAATACCTAGCATTCCGTCAATATCATCTTCTATCCACTTCTTGCCGGTCGTGTGATAGCTTATCAGACTTCCATACTACTATTCACCATGCATTTCATGCATTTCCGGTACCCGCACGCATTACCACCCTGTGATTCGTTCGATGAGCTTGAACGGGATATAGTTGGGCACAAGTGAAAAAGATCCAGCCGGGAGATCTACAGCGGCCAAAAGCTCGCTTCCACAGGGGTCGACAAGGCTCGGCAGCCCAATGGATGAAACAATGAAGGAAGCGCGGGATGACCAGAACAAGCTTCTGATAGAAGAAACCCACGATTGCTTTCGAATAGGAATGATAAGAGATTCGGAGCTGTTGTGGCTCTCGAGTCGAACAACGGAATTGAAACCCTTCCTGCTAGTTACAGGGTCTTGACTCAGCATAGCTTGACGCTTCGAGGGCCACGATTTGGTGGCAGCAATTTCCACCAAGAGCTCCAAGCCTGCGGGGCGTGGCCGCTTGCAAAGATAATTTTAACATGTATAGGCAGCTAATCTCGCCAAGTCTAGGTGGACGGGTGAAGTAAAACTGGACAACCGCCGTAACATCGAAACAAAGCTGGCGCTAGATAGGAGTAGAGATACACCCTGATCGCGACCACGTCTGTTGAAATGGTGTACTCGAGCGCATTTGGCGCGAATACTGATAGCAGGCCCAGAAACTTCCCACTTGCGGCTGGACGGCTTGGAAGAGGCATAGTGTCGAATATAAATTAAATGTACGGAGCAGGCAGTTGGTGATGGGATAGCGGTTTTATGTATTGCAATGTATCTTCTCGATCGCTTATCGGTCATGTGCTTTTACTCTTTTGATAAGCTTATAGCGTATCAATGTTGCGCATTCAAGCACGACTGGCAGACGTTTCTCTGCCCTGCATCAAGACGCCACCTCCCCCATGCGTTCGGCAATGCAGAGCTGTCGCGTCCGCCTTTGGTGGCACACACAAGGTCCTTATCTCTTTGTTCATTGGCGGTAACAAAACACCAAGCTGTCACTCGTACATCGATAATTACAACAGGATCCGCCACTGTGGTTCATCAAAGGGGGTCTGAACCACTGAGCCGAATGGAAATAGAATCATGACCATCCCGTTTGTCCGATAAGATAATGTGGTAGTACAACAGATCTGCGCGATAAGTGTTCATGGAGCACAGTTGTTGAAATTGCATGAACATAAAGGCATGCTGGCGGTTCGCCTGAGGCATTTGAACGCTGCAGCTACTTCGAGCGACATATGAGACACTCATCCATGCCCATGCTTACCCCACCTCCCCCAAGACTTGGTACTGTTTCAGTTAGTTCAGCCATATGGACCGCAGCCGCCTGGTTTCTCTCGGGCATTGCGAATGGACTCATAGGTACGATCCAGACGGTTTGGCCTGATACTGACAACGCAACGTCTGTCGTAATTATAATATCGTAGTCGTACTCCGTAGAAAAGGGTAGACTTGGGAGCGACCGTAGATCTACTCAGCCTTGTCGGTTACGGAATAAGCGCGCCGGGGCGCCGACGCTCAATATGGTGGAGCTAACCGAACCTAGTGGAAAACGAATACGACATTCACATCCAACTCGATTCGCTATTCTGGAAGGTACCTTATGATGTGGATTCCGAAATAGTAATCATCAAGTCTCAGCGCATTTGCTTGATCCATTGATGAATTAGCAACCTTACAGGGCTCCCATACGCCATGGAAAGCCTCAACGTCTCGGAGCTCGTCGAGCGGTTGGGTAGCGATGAAGATGCCGTGCGAAAGATGGCTGTATTCAAATTACAGTCCAATATCGGTGATCCATCGTTCGCCGATATCTTCATTTCGGAAGGAGGCTTGACAAAACTGCGGTATCTAACACTCCAGGCGAGTGGTAATACCCTTGCTTACAGCCTCACCTCCTTCTCGCGTCTGCTAGAGGTGGACAAGGGATGGGAGTACATTAATCAGGACTTGGTGGAAAGGGTACGGTCGTGGTTTCGGTCTTAGAGTTGTTGCTGAAACCTATGCAGGTTGTCGAACTGGTTGTTACGCATCCGCTTGTGAATATTCTACGCGGTGCCATGTCTATTCTTGTAGCCATCGTGTCTCATCCGCATACTTCGGCTAGTAAAACGGCCCAACCTGACAGTTTCGGCTTTCGAGCCTTGAAACCAGCCATTACGGTCTACCCCCAGTTTTTGGAGATGCTTGTCAGCAGACTATCTTCCGCTGACCATGCCTTGTGCGCCAATGCCCTACAACTGATTAACTCATTAATGAGAGACGCGATCACGAATGATTCGAAAACGGAATGGCCAAAGTTCATCAAGAGGCTGCAAGATCTGGGTGTGATCAAAGCTGTGTACGCATTACTGCAGAGCACTGCGTTGCAAGATCTGGCGCATCCGCTTTTGGAATTCCAAGCGCTATCAAAGTTGCTCCTGAGAAAACGGAGGGACATTGTGGTGGATCTACAAAACCCAGATCACCGACGGGCGTTGAAGAGCCTTCACTTGGCTAGCAATCCGGAGAAGCCCATGGAAGCGTCCGAGAGTGGAGATGAACCGAAAAAGTATCATAACCCTGAAAAGTGGAGACGTCTGGGGTTTGAGTCTGAGACCCCGGCTTGGGAATTCGAAGAAGTGGGATACCTAGGAATGATGGATTTGATAGATTACGTGCGGAAGCGCGAGGACGGTTTCCAGAAGCTGCTGTTGGAGCAGTCGGCAAAACCACCGGAGCACAGATGTCCGATCGCAAGAGCGAGCCTCGCGGTGACTGCGATACTCTATGAGCATTTTGAGGTAGAAAAGTCTGACGTAGATGATGCGAAGAATTACCTAGCATTGGAATCGCGATCAAACTTTGAGAAAGTGTTCAAGCCATTGATCCTTCAATGGCAAAGACTGCATACTGCTGGCTTGCAGTCCTTTTTCCGGCTTTGGAAGGCCACAGGTGCGGAGCTCGAAGATTTTGTGAAGGTCGTGGAGCTGGTCCGGATACTACTCGAAGCTGTCGTAGGAGCAGCATCGCGGACCAAAGGCGTTGATGAAGTTGAGGAGGAGATCGAGGCTTTTGAGCACCAACGGCTGAGGCAGCTCCAGATGGAGTTATTTGAGTTGACTTATGAAGACACTTGGGGTCACCATCTCCGCCAAGTTCGAGACGAGCTCAACCATGAGGCGTTGCAATTTGTCAAAGAACAACGTATTCGATGTCTCTTACAAGGTGCTTGGTTTCCTATTGGAATCGGGTACAAAGCCGAAGCTGGACCCGTTACGAAGCAAGATCTAAAACGCTCCGTACCGTCATCATATCGCTACGTTAGACTATCCCATAATCGACGATACTTGCACTACGCAGACTTTGAGTCGCAGAGCAACGACGAGCCCGAGCTTGACGTCCTTGATGAGAAAAGTGAGTCCTCCAGCATTTGAACGATATTCAACTAATATCCCCTTAGTCGATCTTTCCCTAGTATCATCCGTCGCCTCCAACGTCTCCACCAACTCTGACTCCACCAACTCCTCAACCTCCACCCTAAAGACCCTACCGCAACCTTCCTCTTCCACCAAGATCACAATCCATGGTTACGCACCTTCCTCCGAACCACACTCCTCCCACCACCACACCCGCACCAATTCCACCAAGTCCCTCGGCAACAGAAAAGAACTCATCCTCCTGGTATTGTATCCTCAATCCCATAGCCTAGCCTCCGAATGGCTAGACGGACTCTTGATGCTGCTGAACCAGCAACCCATCACGGCTGAAACGAACAAGCTAATCGGTCTGGTCAGTAATTACGGGCTCAAAATTCGATTACTGAATGTGAGATTCGATGACTCGACGTTTGCGGGCGAGCCGCCGGAGATTCCGAGCCGGGAAGGTTTGGATGAGGATTACTATTATGATGTATTCGGCGGCTCTTGAGACTGCTGCGATTGTTGGAGGAAGTCCTGGAAAGGTGTTTATAGGTATTATTGGAGATAGCGGTTTATTAGCGAGATACCCAATCAAACATTGCTCTAACTACGATCATTATGAATGCACTGTTTGAGCAACGGGTTTTAGCTGCAATTGCGATGTTATATCTCCTCAGGTACGTATGTATCCGCTCCTTTTGAATAATTGGTCTTGTTGCGACATATTTCCTCCAATGAAAATTGTTACTCTTCTCCTGGTCTGCAAGCAATCTCTCTTTGACTTTACCTTAAACCATCTAACACCACTGCTCACACCCTAATGAGCGATTGCACACCGCTGACGTTCCTCTAAATCCTCCACCTTCATCCACTCTCCTAGCCCCCTCATTCCTATATCCCCGCCCCAACCCCTCCCTATCCCCTACTAACCCCTCTCACAGCCTCCTCCCCAGTAGCCTTCATCTCCTCCATAAACCGCGCCACAAACCCTCCACGCCAACCCTCCGCATCAGCACACTCCCCACAACGACCATGCTGGCAATACGGACAGTGCGGCCCATAGATCCTTACTCGGTAGCGACAGATTCCTTTTTTGCTTCTGCAGCAATGCCATGCCATGGCTTGAAAGAGAATGGTGGGAGTGTGTTGGTCTTAGGAAGGGGGCTGAAGGTTGAAATGTGGAGGTGCAGTACAATAGAAATTTGATATTTTGAGGAAAGTCTTTCGGGTTTTGGGGGCTTTTGGAGAGTACGGAAGTTATGGAGTGTCAGAAAGATACAGTGGTGGGGATTGCGAGTCGAACACCACATAGACCTTTGGGGTGAATGAGCTGGGTCAAGCAATGCCCTTCTTCGCGTGATGCGGAAGTGAAGGGGTTGGCTTTGTGAATGGGAAGTAAGTGATGCAAGAAGCATAGAGGGGAGGGGGTGACGAGGGGAAGTTTGCATTGAGGATACAATTAAGCCCTTTCACTGCTGATACTTGTTGTGTCTTTGGTCGAAAAGACTTACAGCTCGCAGCGATACTAGGAGTAGATGAGATTAATAGAGATCTGGCGTGAGTAGCTGTGCAACGAAGTCTCGATGTACTTCAATCGTGAACAAGAGGAAAGGTCCAAAGCGACTGGGAGGTCTAAAGTATCCAAGTGGATGTCGATCAGGCGCATAGTTTGTCCGAACGCCGGTCGGATGGATTCTGGTATTGACATGGCTTCCTCTTAATTGAATGTCTTCTACCTTCTCGTGCTGCCCTTGCTCTTTGTATAGCTCTTGATTCTGCCGCTACGGTAACGTGGACGACGTCGGGGAGGTTCAAACTCTTCTTGCTGGACGATAGGGCTCAGGTGGCTTCTGAACAGGCGCAAGCTGCAGGTGGTCCGAGCGTCCCGTTAGCAGGGGTCAAGCTTTAAAGCAGATTGAAGCTTGAACTTCTCACGACAGACAGACGTACCATTCCACGATAACCAAGAGACCCAAGGGAGGCATAGCCAGACATACTTGATTCCTATCCTAATCAATCGCCCTGCCGTCTTGTACTTCTTCGTTTTCACCCAAGGGAAGCTGTCCCATGAATGAGTTGAGAGGTTAAACGCTAGGGTGAAGAGCTTTTTCTTTAACGTACCTGAGTCGTGAGGAATACTGGGAGATAGTAGTATTCTAAAAGTCCTGTTAGATTCAAATTCTCTTTTGATACCCGTCTCAACGTTGGATTTTTGCTCTTTCTGTATAGCGCGAATAGGAGAAACTGTATAGAATCCCTTTTCCTTTTCTAATAGTGAATCTGCCAGTGTTCGAAAGATTCCAGGGTGCCGCTTTCTGCGTACCATTCTGAGAGGCGAAGGAGATCCTCAGCAGAGGTAGTGACCAAAGAGGAGGGAGGCCTTGATCTTGATAGGCTCATCCGATAAGCCTGCATGCCATTAGCAATAGTGTGGAAAGAAAGACGGGCAACGTAGCCCTACCGTCGAACAGCTGGCTCTAGAAGGGAAAAGAGTTGCTCCTCTGGGTCTTTGGTCAAAGACCTGCTCTCCAGCTTGGTTTTCGGTTGAATACTACCTGGGCCGCGTGTGCCTGATAACGGTCAGGACCCAAGATCAGGGGCCAAAGGTACCAAAGTGCAGTCGAACTGAGTTCGGCTGTGTCTGATCTTGTTTGGAAGACCCTGCCAGTCCCTGGGAAGCGTCTGAGGCTGCTGCATCCTCATCGGCGTCTCACAGTCTGAGATATCATCGCAGCTCTCTTACCGTGAAGAGATAGGTTGATGAGGCTCTGGGGGGGTGCGGAAAGGTGTGGAAGAGTTACTTGGTGTATAATATCGACGTTACCGCCTACATTCGGTCTAGGGCGAGAAGTTGACGGGGGTCTGGTAGAGTCCGAATGATGTAAGCGCCCACAAATCAATATTCTCTTCATTTCGCTGCCTCCCTCTCGTCTACCCAACCCTCCATCCTTTCTTCATCCGTTACACCTCCTTCTTCTCTTCGCATGCTTGCTATGCTCTAGCTAGACCTTCTACTCCCTTCTGCCTGTGCTTCACCTCGTAGCACTTCTGCTCATTGCAGGAGCTGCAAATTTACATTTGTTTGCTCTAGCTACCGAGGGCTTGTTGTGAGATTTAATCTCAACAATTCCATATCCCAACCACACACCTGCATTGTTACTACCAGATACTTCAAGATGTCTGCCAATGAAGAGCTGCCGCTATCTCAGCGTCGCTCTTCGGATGCTTCCTCTTTTGTACAGTTGAATCCAGCAGTTAATGATGGACAGCTAGCATCTCAGCACCCTCAGCCTACCACAGTTCCAGCTCAGCGTAAACCTCGTCGACCTGGTCATGTGCCAGTCTATCCTGTAAGCGTCAATCAGGCACCTGTGGATCTACCAGAACCATCTGCAGCTGAGTTTAACTACGCCGAAGATTCCCAAGTCAAAGCTGACAAGAAACGTAACAACCCCTTGAGCGAACCGTCGAGCGACGACAAAGACTCGGTCCAGGGCTATCAATCCCGCTTTCAAGAGCACTTTGACATTTCGGCCGCTCCAGAAGATATTCCTTGGTTGATCGCCAGAGAAGTCCCAGACAGCCAAGAAGATCCTGCGGATCTCAACCTCTCGGGCACTGACAAAGACGGCCCAGATTCTCAGGAAGATCCTCTGACCACTGAAGACAACTTTCAACGCTCTGGAATCGAGTACGATAGTGCTCAAGAAGACCTCTCAGACGCTTTCAACGAGTTTTTAGACGCTCAACAGAATCCATCACAAGCTGAAAACGCCCTTGATACTCCCGGTGGTTTCAAATACGTAAGTTAATCTATCTTATTGCTGTTATTTTTAAGATTTCTATGACTCCTTGGGTTACGATTACGCATTAGCATCGACCAGACTGCTGTCCACATCGCATTGTGTTGTTCATTCTTTCTAGAAATCGTTCATCAGCAATCGCACATAAATCAACACATCTTATGGTCGGGTAGCTACGCATCTTCTCCGTGTTGCTCATTCCGTTTTGAATTCTGTATTTGTTACACTCTCAACAACTCACACACACGTATATATATATATATTACTTTATGCGCTCGCTTGTTGCTGAATGACGAACCAAATTTACATCAGAGCTTGTGTCCATATAAATACACTCCTAATACTGATCTCTACTCTATCACAGACTCTCCACGCTAAAGGATTCAACTGCAACGGACGTCTGCCTATAGAAGATCCCCGATTCGCCGACGACGAGGACGAAATGGAAGAACATGCAACTCAGTCAACTCAACCATTCGTGGATCCACGCCGCTTAGGCAGCAAACCCGTAGTCAATGACTTGGATGATAATGACGTTGTTTGCGTCCTCCATCCCACCTCCCCAGCTGCGTACAAGGCTGTTGAAATTGTTGCAAAGACCACCCCTCAGCATATCCTACAGAACAACGATTTATCACATATCCTTGAGGAAGTCGACAAGCTTCCGGACCAGGGCACTACGCAAGATAATGCCTCGAGCGGTCTGTCTCAAACCGATGGAGCTGATGATCCTCCGTCGGCTGGTACGGGCGGCACCTCTGCTCAAGACATAGCTCTACGGTTCTCATCGCGTGTCAATGATGTCTGCCTTGGATGGACCTTTGGTCGGAGTGCCCGGAAGTCAGATGTACTAATTTGTGACAATTCTCAAGCCATCCTGATTAGTTCAATGCATTTTCGGATCTACCTTAATGAATCAGGATCCTTGATGCTTGAGGACACATCTATGAATGGGACCATGGTGGACACAACCTCCCTTAGCAAGACGAAGTACGAGCAGGAGGATCCCGCCATTCCTCCTGATTTGAGAACTCGCGTAAGATGGATGATCCAAGGAGGCTCAGAAATACGCATCATGACCGTGGAGGATCCGAAGGATGGCATTAGATTCCTTGTTAGCACTCCCGTACGAGGTGAGCGGTGGTCTGCAAAGGTGGACGAGTATCTTGACTATGTTGCGCAAGTTAAGCGTCAGAGAGAAGCTATTGAAGAAGCTGGTATGGATGGAAATGGGCTGATAATTCCGCCGACTGTAAGTGCTTTGTTGATTTGGCTTCGCTTTACGTCTGGTTAGCGCAGTACTTACTGATGAAAACTAGGTCGCAAGAAATATTCAAGGGAACGCGCAGAGAGAAGGGACACCAAGTGCTAACGCTTTACGAGCACTTGCGGCTGGCACAGAACGTTCGTCTCACGGCATGGTTTGGAAGGGAGATGATACATACAATGTGGTAGAATACATTGGCAGAGGAGCATTCGCTTTGGTCTACAAGATTGCCACAAAGCATGATGGTGAGCTCTTTGCTGCAAAGGAGTTGGAGAAGCGTCGTTTCATGAAGGATGGTGTTCTTGACCAGAAGCTTCACAATGAGCTCTTGATCATGAAGGATCTTCGTCATGTAAGTCATCAACGTTTTGACATGATATAATTGCAGCTAACCACTTCATATATCAGCCAAACATCGTAAGATATGTCGATTACAAAGAGATACCGAAGTATCTCTATATCATTATGGAATTCGTGCCCAACGGAGATCTTACGACGTTTTTCAATAGCGGGACAGTGATGCCAGAGTATATGGGTCAACTCATGGCTCAGCAGATTTGCAGTGCGCTCGACTATCTCCACAAGCGAAATATTACGCATCGGGATATCAAACCTGACAACATCCTTATTGCTAGCACTGATCCATTCGAGGTGAAGCTGACGGACTTTGGCCTCTCAAAAGTTATATCCGATGAGGCAACGCTCCTGAAGACTTTTTGCGGCACGCTCCTATACTGTGCTCCTGAAGTATACCCGGACTATGATCGTTTCAAAGCTGGAAAACGAGGAAAGCGTCGCCGTAACGAACCGTAAGTCAAAGTCCTGTCTCTAATATAAACATTCTACGTCATGACTGACACGCGGCATCAGACCACCGAAGACTTCTCCATACAAGCAGTCAGTCGACATCTGGGCTTTTGCTGCAGTTCTTTATCACCTGCTCTGTGGCACACCTGCGTGGACTGGAACTCCCGACTATAGAGGGGCAGTAATGCTTGAAACCGTGATGACAGTTCCCGTAGATTGGGATCGCTTGAGACACGCTGGTGTCTCTAGAGAAGCGATCGAGTTTTTACGAGGAATGCTCGTTCTCGATCCTGCGCTTCGGTCGACCGACGCTGAATGCCTCCGTCACCCTTGGATAATGAAGGCCGCAGGTAGCTGGGATGATATCGATGTGGATATGAACATTGGCACTGAAGACCTTTTGGCCATCCTAGAGGACGACGAGGAGCAGCTCGAAGCTGGCACTGAAGGCCATTTGGCGATCCAGGATAACGATGAAGAGGACCTCGACGCTTCTCAGTTGAGCTTGATCGATAACCCTGCTCATCAAGAGATTCAGGACTCTGACGGGGAATTCCTCAGTGATGTTGACGAGTTGCCGGACACTCGCGAGTCAAAGCGGTTCAAGGATCGACATGTGGCTGATGGGGAGTCATCTTCAGACATTACCTATCCTTACCTACCTGGCATACAAGGGGTTCGGCTTCATACGGAGTCAACTCATCCTACAGTGAACCGACTATTCGGGGAAATTGGAGCATCGGCGCTTCGTAGTTCTGGAGTGTTAGGCTATGACGCGCATGCTGCTTTACAAATGCCCATGGACGGAAATCGCGATGGGGGCGCTAGTGCGTCTGATATTCACTACACTACCGATAATAGTGTTACCAGTGACGGATTGGCTCAACACCCACTTCAATATCCACGAGCTCTACCTGGTCCTAACTTTACCGGATCTGCACCCAGTCTATTTGGTACAGAAGCATTGGTCGGTCAACTGAATATGGCGTCACCCGAGTCCGCTGTATCTGGACCGTCTACAAGTACATCCGCCGCGCCAACGACTCCAAAGACACGCGAGCCCTCTCCTTTGTCAACTTTGCCAGTGGGATCAAAGCGATCAACCCAAGAAATGTCGTCGCAGAGCGAGGAAGCAACTCCCAAGCGTGCAAAGTCGAATATCTCCGAGTCGCCATCCCGCCCCTCTGTCGAGCACTCCATCCAGCAATCAGTGTCGAAATCTACAACCACCAAGAATGCCGAAAATTACAAGACCCGTGGTGGAAAGTCTTCGACCTCACCATCCAAATCGCGTGATACAAAGGCCTCGAACGACAAGATTGTTGAAAAGGCAAAAGACAAGCAGCCCGAAAAGGAGAGCAAGGACGCCGGAGTGTTAACCGACGTTCCAAAGACTGAGCACCACCAAGACAATAACCAAGGGTCTTTGGGCTCTAATAAGTTTACATCCACCCCAGCCGCCGAAGAAGCCACCGGATTCACCAAACCCCTTGCACGCCTTGGGAATCTCACCCCAACCCCAGGCTCGATGTTCACGCCAACCATCAAATTGGAGAAGCGCATGACTACCTACGGCCGCGACCCTGGTAGCGATTATCAGCATAAAGAAGGGATGGATTCACGTATCCCAAAGTGCGCACTTGACGTTGTCTTTTGGCGTCCCGGAATTGAGGCTCAGCTGGCGGAGAACCCCAAGCTTGACTGGACCGCTCTCGACGACATTTACGCCATCGTCGCCACCCGCACAAGCCAGGCCATCCTCGTCAACGGCGTTTTGCTAAAGAAAGGCAACGGGCATTGGAACTTCGGCAAACTCCACACGGGAGACATCATCACCATCTTCCCCGCCATCGGCAAGGAGGGCAAAGAGGCTGAATTCCTCAAGTTCAAATGCGAGTTTCTCGTCGGAGCAAGCAAGGAGCCGAGGAAGGAGGGTAACGTGTTCAAGGTGGAAAAGGAGGAGGAGAAATTCCTCCAGATGGTGGCGAGGAAGAGCCGTGAGAGTAGCGAGGCGGCTACCTCGACAACCAGCAACGCCGCCGCCTCCGCCGCCGCCGCCGCGCCATGAGCTTCGTTGTCGCTCGGCACCGCCGGAGGTTTCGGCGATGTGCTGTTTGTTTGTGCGAGATATTGAAGGAGGAATTTCTCCTTTGAGCGGGTTAGCTAGGCAAGCATTCTGATGTCTTACTTACGTAGTGAGGTTTCGAACAAGATAGACCAATCCATCTCAACTAAAATCGTTCCCTTCTCATAGTAATTAGTCTCCTATTGATACGTCATGCTAATCACGCCACGCTACCACTTACTACCAATTCTAGCCCGAAAAGAAGGAGCCGAAAAAACCCCTCCACCCGCAGAAGAAGGGGCAGCAGAATAGTAAGGCGGCTACCCCGACACCCAGCACCCCCCCCCGCACCTTCACCACTGCGCCATGACCCTCCTCGCCCCCCTCGTCACCGCTAAAGGTTCACCGATCTACATACTGCTCGTTCTCTTGAAACACCAAACCAGAACCCCCACCCCCCCCCTCCCAGATCCCCATACCCTGCACCGAATAAAGCCAAGTTTTGTTTATCTCAAGCCCCGCCCTCTTCGCTGTATACGATACCGACCTTCTCGATTTTTTATTGTTCACTTGTATGTATGAATAAATTCACTGAGTATGCTAGTATCGAATGTCTGAACGGAACGGGGAGGTTCATTGCGGGTTTCGTTGCGATGATGTTTTTTTGAGATTCCTTGGTTTTTTAAAGGGAGGGGGGGGGGGGGGAGGTAGTGGGGGATGGTGGCGAGGGGTGGGATTGGGGGGGTTAGGTTGGGATGGTTGGGGTGGTTGGGGTGGGGGTTTGTTGGGTTGGTGGTAGGTGGTGGAGGGGGGAGGATGTTGAAAGGGGGGAAGGGGAAAGGGGATGTTGAAAGGGGGGGAAGGGGAAAGGGGATGGATTTAGACTGGGGAAGAGCTTGGGGATTTTGTGAAATGAGGAGGAGAGACTATCTGCACTCTCTCTCTCTCTCTCTCTCTCTCTCTCTCCACTTCGCTCATATCTATCAGGGGTAATATACGACTTACTCATCAGCCCTTGACGAGCACAAGTATACCCTCTCTGTGAAAGCACATTTTGATATTTCTTCTGTAGCTTCATCTTCGTTGTAAGAGCTCGAATAGCTGAATACAAGAAGCTTTTACGCTCCCGCTTGAAACCTTCACACTCGTGAGGATATCCTTGCTGGCTTCGGGTTGTGGGTTGTGGGTGAGTGGAAGGAATGTTTGTGTGGGCTTTGCTGCGCGCGCTTGGGTGGTGGGGAGGAGGGGGAGAAGGGGGAGGGGGCGATAGCGAGAGTGCTAGATGTATGCATAAATAGCAGGATGGTGCCGTTGTCATGGTTGAAAAGAAGAAGAAGAAGAGAGAATTTTGCTGATGCGGAAGATGAGGGGTGAGGATAGTGAGGCCGCTCTCTTGATTTTTGATGGTGATGCTGTCGAGGTTGTTGTTATCGTTTTTACGCTGAAGCATAAGACTTGGGGATTTTGTTGAGTTTTTTGGATTATGATGTTTTTTTGATCATCTGACGTATAGTTGGGGACAAGTAGATAGATAGTCTTTCTAATCGATTTCAATCTCGTCACTTTCAACCTCGTTGACAGCATTATCGTTTTCGTTAATTTTTTCTTCGATTATCTCATATATCACTCATCGGAGACTTAATATCGGTAATCTGCTGATCTTACTCGGTCGCTTAAGTTTCTCGGAGGAAGAAGGGATGAGGAAGAAGGGATGAGGGGTGTAGGGTGGGATGGGAGGAAAAGGGGAAGTGTCAAGGTGGGAATTGAGGAAGGCAAGGAGGAGGACAAGATAAGGGAGGAAAGGAAAATCTTGTTACGAGAAAGAAGAGCGAAGCTCTTTAGGAAAACAGAGAGATGAGAGAAGAAGATGACAGAAGAAAAAATAGAAGCAAGAACATCTATAAACGCAGCGGAAGAAAAGCCGTGATTCCAACAGGACCACTAACCTCAACTATTCTCATTTTACCCCCCTTCCCCCCACACACATTTTTCACACCCTTTTCCACCCGGAACCCACTTTTTGCAACGCCCTCCTTCTCACCGCATGCATATAGCCCTCTTGATATCCTCTCATCCTACCCCTCCCCCCATCTCTCCTCCCTGCTCACAACACCCAAATCAACGCCCACCAACACCCATCAATCCTCTCAACTTACCACACCACCAATATCCAACACACATACCCATAGCCCATAGCCCATACTCCACCACCTCCCAACCAATCCTCAGTATCAAACAACCCCCTGCCCAACTCTCCCCTCTGCAGCCCTCGAAACTCGCCTCAGCTATGGGAAAAGAATGGAGTTTCGCGGGGGTCCTAGCAGAGAAGATGTGGTTGGAATAAAGTGATGGGAAGAAATAATGGGGATGTGACTCTTTTTCTTTGCCGTTCTCTCTTTTCTCGAGCTCTTAGCGCTATTGACTACCCCGTCCCCCGCGACGTTCTTTCACGTCTCCACCTCACTCCCATCTGCCTTAGCCAACCCCACCCCCCCCTCCCCCCCCTCCATTCCCCATCACGCACCCATCTCCACCCCAACATCTCTGTGTGCTGATCTCGTCTGCTGCACCCATGCTTGATCTAGTATCGAGGTATACACATACACAACGCCCTGAAATCTGACAGAGAAGGTGTAGCGATGGTCTGAGCAAGGGATATGAAAGTGGGGGTGAGGGTTGCGGGTTTCGGGGCTGGTGTTGATTGCTAATATTGGTGTACCGCTGTATCGTTTTGACTGAAGTAACATTTGGAGAGGTGGGTGCAAGCGGTTAGAAGGGAAGAGGGGGGGAGGGAGGGAAGAGGGGTGGGGTGGGGTGGGAAGGGTCCGTGTGAGGCGGGGATATGAGGGGATGCGGGAAGGGATGGATCCTGTCTGAAAAAGTTAATTGTTCTGACCGACAATCGAATATCGGTTATTGTGTTCTGACTTCGATTTCCCGGTTCTGAAACAAACTTCAGTACGGTATCAAGTTGTGAGCAAGTGACATTTTCAATCCGGTGAGCTGATTTTTCCCCAACGATGATCACATGATTCAGAGAGAAGAATGGCTACTTTGAGAGGGTTGAGAGGGTTGAGAGGGTTGAGAGGGTTGTAGGTAGATTTAACGGTTTTCGTCCAAACCACGAGTACACGTCGCATATTCGCATAAAGCTAGCGCCACGATCGCTATTACCTGTTCCCATCTAGTGCAAGGCATTCTCAGCCCTCTTTCCACAACGACTAAAACCCGTGGCTGTTTTGGGCTCGCGGCCTGGATTTGGAATTTGGAATTCTTTTAGGTTTGGGGGCTGTTTCGCACGGGGAATCTGGGGATCTGTCTTTTTAGCCGACAAGTTTGAAGCGTGACGGGTGGTGTTAGATTTGGCGAGCTTCGCATATGATATCGTGATGACTGTGGTGAAACGGAGGGGGATATTTTGGTCGTTGTTGGTGGCTCCGAGATGGGTCTCGAGGATTATTGGAGGGGAGAGCGCAATGGGTGAATAATTCCGGCTCCGCTCTGTAGACTGTGAGACTGTGATTGTTGGGTGTTGGTTTGGAGCGGAAGTATTCGCGAGCAGCGAGCCGCTAGAGTGGTTCAAGTAACGAAGAAGAAGCAGATTGGAATACTCTAGAGTCTGTTGCTGGGTGCGGGTGGAAGAGATCTCGGTAGTTTTTCCCGCGGAGCCGCGGTATGAAACTGGTGGGTTTTGGGGGCGGTTGGGGGTGGATGTTGGCTCTTGTTGGTGGAATTGAGTCGGTATGATGAGCCAGCGAGCTGTGTACCTTCAAATCTCCGACATGTGCGGAGTTCGAGGCAGGCGAGTAGAAGCTGGCGTGTTAATTGTTAGGGGCAGCACCATTGAATAGTGGAATGACTGACGGATGGAGAGATTAGCGATGCTGCCATCTGCCATCTGCCAACCTTGTCGTCTGTTTGAGTTTTGAGAAAATACCAGTAGCGAGATGACGCAAAGCTGATGATGGATACCTCGTCTCTGCTGTTGCTCAATGCTTACGAGTAAAAGTGTCTACACCATGACCTCTAGACAGCTCAAGAGGAGGGATAATGCCATGACGTACATGTGGGACTTGAGAACCAGAGCTCTAACATAGAAGCTTAGACCCGCAATCGGAACGATTTTGGAAAGTCCTGGACTGCTTCGAACAAGACATGAGCTGATTGACAAATCATTCCAAGAAAATGTGAAGAATGGCCTTGCTTCATCAAACGACGGTATCTTCACTATCTTCTTATGCAAAGCATCTAAAGACGAAGACGCCATAAGGGCGATGAGAAGGATGAGAAAAGCTGTATGTGGTGTTTCAAAAGACGACAAGCTCGCTCTTCGAAGGTGTAGCGCTGCACGATACAAAGTCCGCATGTCCTCAAGTTCCATGAGACGATCTTTCTTATCCATCTGGTACTGCTCGTCTACCACGTACAAAGAACGTATGCTAAATGGAAACCCTTTGAAAGCACTTCACATGTGCCGTCCTGCAAGTTGGTTCCGTGCTGACCAACTGGAGCAGACAATTACGTTCTCCCAAGCTACAGCCCCATCCAAATTATTCAAGGGACGAGCATTGGCCTCGTAGCTTTTGCCGAAAGCTTCCGTCTGATCCACCCGTACACCGTTTTAGCGTGGTTGACATCGGAAAGCTTCATGGTATCCTCGATTCGGTATTTTGCTTGAGACTGATGATATGATTCGAATGTTCAAGAAGTCTTGCCGCGGTCTAGCACTTTTCATTTGTGTTTGGTGAACTGCGATGAAGTTAACAATGTTTTACTGATAGTGAACATAGTGTAGCATTCAATAGAGCACTTAATAGAGCACTGCATTAAATACCGAATGAAACACTGAATGGAACATTTGATGAAGCACTCAATGAAGAAATTGGTAGAGCATGTATGGAGCAGTGAGTGGAACAGCGAGTAAGGCATACATGTAGCAGAGAGTAGAACAGTGTGTAGAGCAGTGGGTGGAATAGTGGGTAAGATTGATGATTATCTAGGTACCTTATTAGATATCTTGAGAATTCACACCTAGTCTTAGTGTGCACCTCGATACATAATGCTCTTTCCACACCTGGCGAGTCGTCGACCAGGCTAGGGCAATTAGACGTAAGACAGTGAGTTCGTGCCCTACAATCTGGTAGATCTAAGGCTTCGGTGCCAAACGAACAGTCAATGTACGATACCTCACCGCACTCGAAAGACAGGCTTCACGAGGTACCGACTGAAGAATGGTGCTTATTACCGTGAGCAATTACGCCTGGTCTTCCCCTTCCTTGGCCTGCTGACTCGCAGTGACACTCAAAGGTGGTTAGATTGGATCCCCTAAGTCCTCACAAACGCAAATTCTACTAGAATAATGCGACGATGTTGAATGTTGATCGATTGCGGTCATCCATATCTTGCGCGCACGGATCCCCCCAAGCCAACACGGTTGAGATCAAAGCAGTCTACTCCGTACTTGACAACCTTTGGATAGATCATCTGTATTCTCTTCCTAGCTCAGCGACTCGTCTTGTCGACATCACCAAACGGCAGGGACGGTAAGGAAGTTCCTTGATGGACTTTTGTGTTGCTGGCCTGAGCTTTAGCGTGCCTGGGACGGAACAAGGCCGCATCAGTCCCGTTAAGGAAGTTCCATCGAATTCTTCCCCCTGCAAGGATTTCTCGGCCCGTAGCCGTAACGCGGTCCCTTTTGCGGGCGAATGATCGTCTTGAAGATTTGTTCATTAAATAATTCCTTCAATTTTCGCCGGTGCTGATAGTAGCAAAGTGGCCGGTAGGAAGCGACTGGGCGGTCTCGTCAGGACTTCAGGAGGAACTGTGGGGCACCGGCCACGACTCGAATGCCTTGTTCGCATGATAGATGTCATAATTTAATCTTTGTCCTCGATGAACACAACATGAAGGCTTTGTGCGCATCGGCTCGTTGCGCGCGGGAGATAGCACAGTGGGACAGCGATATCACAAGATTGTCGAGCTTCTCAATATGGCATCTATGCTGAGAGAGGCGATCGTGCCTGAAGCAGAGCCTTGGGTACCGGTGGTGGTCGTTGATGAACGTTGTGCATGCTTAGCAGTGTCACACTGTGGGAGAACATCAACGTCAGATGGCCACTGGCACGTTGGACCACGTTCATCAGAGGTGCGTTCGATCCCTTGTTGATGGCCTGACTCTTCGTTCCTGGTGGCGACTGGTGATACCTCCGTGCTGGCATTCTGGTCTGAATCACGCTTCCGGCACCTGAATCGGACGGAAACGGCGGATGGACCTTGTATGCAGATCCCTGCACAGCGTGAGTCCAGTCAGGAGAACTTCGGCGCAGTCAGCTTGGAGCTACCGTCGCTCCCCGCCTATGACAGCCCCGGCGGAGGGACGGAAGAGTAGCTTTTGTCAGCGTGAGACGTGCATGATCCTCCGACCAAGGCGTCCGATGTCGACCACTGACAACAACAAGGTATCAATTAATCCAAAGCTTTGAGAGGTGGGAAACGGCCAAGCCAATTCTGACAGAGCAACAAGTACATCCAGGGCTAGGGGGGGGACCTCGTGGCACAGGACAACGTGGCCTGCGAGTACGAAAGCTTTCCGCCGCCAATAAAGAAGGCCGACACTCCAACTAGCTGAACGCCTCGCGGAGAATCATAGGTCGAGAATTGAAGTCACTCGCATTAATCCTTAATCCTTGCAAGGAGTGAATCGAAAAGATTTCTGAATACAGTACAGTACATAGCTAGACGACCACATGTAACACACGCCGTAGAACATCCTTACTTCTTACTTTTGGAGGTACTCTAGCTTACGCCCCGGTGAATAAATCGACAGTCGATGAATAGAAAGTGTCTCCGTAGTATCCACTGCAACAAGCAGTCCTTTTTTATTATTTCCAGTCCATGGTGCTCGCTACTCCATCCTGTCACAAGAACACGATCACCAGACCTGCACCATTCACTTCTGGTCGATTCGAGGAAATTGCAGATCCTTACTTGATGCTCTAGCTCTGTCGGACGCACACCGGCCTGCAAGGAGGGAGAGTACTGGAACTACGGTACCCTAACCGGAAACCCAGATAGAGTTGGGACTTTGGGGGGGACAACTTTCGACACCTTGCGACCGTTTCAATTTCCCGCACTCCTATCCCACCTTCATTCGACATCCTCTCAAGCCCTCGACCATACTCTCCTACCTCTGACATGCTCTGTACATCTGTTACTGGAGCTATTTGAAGGCTGGTGGCTCGCCTCAGAGCTGTCTCAAGACCTCCCAAAGCATTCGGCCCCGGCAATCGAGTATCGGAGGGGTAGACCACTTGTACGGTGGTAACCTTGGAGCAAGCGGTTCGGATAAGGTCGAAGAGGTGGAATTTGCTGGAGCATTTCGACAATATCTGTGGACACATGATTGAGTTGTTCTTCCATCAATGACTTTCGGCGCTTGACTACGAGGCCTGATTCCACGCTTCCATGACGCAAAATTTCGAACCCTACCGCGACAATCTATACTCGTTGGAAGCCTACTTCGGCAATACAACCGAGTAGTTATAATATCGAATAGCCTCATCGCCCTGTTTTTGAGGATCAGGAGCGATTGGCGCTAACTGGGAACCCAAGGGCTCCCACAGCCACCTTAGTATAGGAGACTCTGACTTGGCCCGGCCTTCCTCTTCAACCGCATGTTATTATTGTTTCTGCCATACACCTGGTATCCTTCCATATTTGCCGGAAGCAGTACGACTCTTTCGATTTATTCGCTGTCCAGATCGAATTATATGTTGAGTCAAAAATAATTCCCCCAGCAAGACATTTCCAAAAGCTCGAAAAATATCTTAGGATAAGCCGCCTCGAGTTGTTCGACCTCGTCACTGCTCAAACCAAGCCAACCTACCAAGGCTCTAAGGGATACGCCCACGATGTCGACTATATCTAATAGTCGTATTTGGGAAACCCCAAGCGAAAACTCAACTCCGATCAGCGACTCTCGGCCTGCTCAGCTTCCTTCAATTGCTACTCTGACCAGCAATCTCCCTGGCGCATCGAATGGTGTCCCACAGTCTCCAAACTACCCTTCGAGCAACCGAGACTCGGACCCTTGGCCCAGTCAGCCGCAGAGTACCCGTAAGTTTCATGTTCTTTTCTCTGAATCTATGATCTTGGTATAGGCGGTGGTCTTTACTTCTAAGCCCTGGTTGTATCTGGTACTGAGTGCACCCAGGTTCCTCCGCATACTCCTCTGGTCCTAATGGCTATTACTACTCTTCTTCGATAAGCTCTCCCCACCGCGCTTCCAATTCAAGCCAGCTAGGAGCCACCTCTCATCCAGTGGAGTTTTCTACCACCTCAAATTCATGCAATCCTCAGCCTTCCCCTGGATTTGCGTCCCCTCACCAGAGCTTAGGTCTCCCTAATATCAATCAGCAGTATCATGATGGATCGAACTCGAACTATCGAGGCAGTGGAAGCCACGAATTTCCTCCTCAGGAATCTCGTCGGAGCAGCCTTGGTAGTCAAGTGAATTCTGGTTTCACAAACCTCCACATCAACGGTGCTGTATCTCCCTATCATGGCAGCACCAATGCGTCTCAGAGCTCGATTGCGGTCAGCCTCCAACGTGAACGTGGAATCGGCTCAACCTCTAATGGTATTCGCAATTCGCGTGCGTCGTCTAATATGGGGCCAATGTCTCCTCTTAGCCCCCTCCCTGGCGAGTCGCGGCAACAATATAGCACGCGGACGGCACCTATCATTAGCGCTAATCCTATGAAAGAGGTCTACAATGCAGAAAAGCCCACTGCAGGTCAACCGTATGCTTTTCCGGATCCTGACATGTCGAACCGTTCGAGCGGAAGTGGTGATGACCCTCGCTCTGGATCTACCATGATGTCCCGCCGCAACAGTGATCATACTTCAATCACCAGCAGCATCTTTACTAGTGACTCTCGAATGCCCGCTGGACAACACAGGCTGGACGAAGGTAGTACACATCAATTTCTTCTTGTGCAACATTCATACTGATTTCGTGCTCATAGACATACCCGGCACTCACCATCATTCACTTCAGCACAAGCAAGTCAGTCATCTTGCTGAGGAGTCTGAGTCTCCGGATGCAGCATCGCCATATAGCCGCACACCGGCCCTTCGAGCCAGCCACAAGCTGGCAGAGCGCAAGCGGCGTACTGAAATGAAATATCTCTTTGATTCTCTGCGAGCGCAGATTCCCGCTAGCCATGGCAGCAAATCGAGCAAATGGGAGATCCTCTCCAAAGGTTCGTCCCTCAGTGCATTGGTCTCTAAGGTGGCTCAACAATTGACTTTTCCAGCTTCCGAATATATCAAGAGCCTTGAAAATTCGAACAAGGTTGGCCGCCAGGCCCAAAGCCAACTGTCTCAGATCGGTCTTGAACTTGATACCATCAAGCGTGAAAACGACAGCCTTCGTAGCGAGAATAGTCGCCTCTATCAAGAAATGCAGCACTATCGCGAAGGGTCTCGCCAACCTGTGATAGCACCCCCTCAATACGCAGCTCCACACGCTCCAATGCTGGCCGACCCGTGTCGCTCACTTCCACCGTTGATGAACGGTGCTCCCTCGATTAACAACCCCATCAATAACCCTATCAACAACTCTATCAACACGAGTATGCAGGGCGTCCAGTACTCGGAAGAGCGACGGTAGACGGTCTTTGCTTGCCTTCTCTAAGATTAGGCAAGGATTCTAGCTTGTCCGAAGACGCAATTACTTGGCGCTTCGATACAACCTCATTCTCTTCTACGCCATCAAATTTACGAAACACACTACACCAAAGCATTTCCTTTCATTTGTCTGTATCAAAAGTGCTTTACATCATCACCCTAGGAGCTTCGGTATCATTGTACTCTAGGGGGAGCTCTACTCATGGATGGGTCTCGAGGCGGCATTGTCTTACGAATCATTAGACGGCGATTTCGCAATTCCAGGGGGAGGATGGATCGGGTGGCGTATGTTATTGCATTTGTACTGGTATATTGCGATACCCGGTTGCGACACGATCTCGGCTTTTTCCAATCTCGAATTCTTCTTTTGTGCTACTCTATTGTTTACACAACCATTACTTAAGACGCGGCTTCCTGCCGCGCATGGCCGGTTCTAGAAGCAATGCGCCTCCATGCGTCTACGGCTTATTGCCTCCGGGATATGCTCTCTCACGGCCGACAGGCTGGTGGCATAGGGGGACACGATGGATGTGGGTGGTTACGTTATGATTGAGCCGGGCGGGTTGAGGCTCCGCTGGTCTTCGGAGCATGGGATATGTTCTTTTCTTGCTATTCGCTCTTTGCTCTGCTGCTTGGCGTATGTGCGCAGATGAGCATGAGTACCATCGTGTCACGAGGTCATGGGCAATGCGCTTCAATGCTTCTATTGCTTCCACATATGTAAATGGGTAGATGGTAACGATAAAGTATTGCTCAATAGCTTTATGTTCTGACCGAACACTGCGAAAGCCTGCTCTCGAACCTGCGCACATGTAACATGCTGTAATTTCTCATGGCTTCTGGCGCTCATCCACGACAAAGAACATGAACTTTGAGAGACGAAGAGATCGTCATTCCAAATGGCAGATCCCCGCTTGGGGTTTCCCCACCCTGATCGAACCTCACACGAGTACAAGCCAATGGCGACACATTGTCCGTATTGCTCACATTACTCTCTTCCCTCCGTCCCACCCCCTCCCTCCGAACCACAGGATGACAGGTTAAAGAGTCGTTCGTAAGCCCGGACCCTCCTGTAAACCCTATATCGCTTACAAGCAACACACAGACCACCGCAACCCCCACCGCATCCCTCACCGCATCCCCCACCGCATCATCCTCCAACATGACAAACGCAACCCCCTCGGAAACGCCCAACAGTACCAATGGCCACCCCACCCCCTCCTCCTCTCCCAACGCCTGGTCCGCGCCCGGCGACGCCGCATTTGACTTCCGCAGTACCTTCCTCACCTCTTTTAGACGTCGTAACATTCTCTGATGCCCTTCAGGCGATGTCGTCACCACGCCCACTCCCTCCATGCTCGCCGCCATTCAAAATTGCACCCTCCTCGACGATGTCTTCCACGAGGACCCAACGACCAATCACCTCGAATCCTACATTGCTGATCTGACCGGCCATGAGGCCGCCCTGCTCGTTCTTTCCGGCACTATGGGCAATCAGCTTTCGCTCCGCACCTTGCTCACTCAACCTCCCCACTCCGTCCTCGCAGACTCCCGCTCACACATCATCGGCTGGTAAACGAACCCCCGCTCCAACCCTCGCACAACCCACCAAGCTAAACTCCCAAACACAGGGAAGCCGGCGGCCTCGCCTCCTTGAGCGGCGCCCTCGCCATCCCCATCCTCCCCTCCAACTGCCACCACCTTACCCTCCCAGACATCCAACACCACGCCATCCTTAGCACCGACATCCACGCCTGCCCCACCCGTGTCCTCGCCCTTGAAAACACCCTCGCCGGCTCCATCCTCCCTCTTTCCGACTGCCGCGCCATCTCCACCTGGGCCCGTGCCCAGCACCCGCCTATCCTACTCCACCTCGATGGCGCGCGCCTCTGGGAAGCTGTGGCCGCCGGCGCGGGCTCCCTCGCCGACTACTGCGCCTGCTTCGACAGCGTGAGCCTGTGCTTCAGCAAGGGCCTTGGCGCGCCCATCGGCAGCATGATCGTCGGCTCGCACGCTTTCATAACCCGCGCGCGTTGGATCCGCAAATCGCTCGGGGGCGGGCTGCGGCAGGCTGGTGTTGTGACTGCGGCGGCGAGGGTGGGGGTCGAGGAGACGTTTTTGGGGGGGTTGTTGGCTGGGAGTCATGCGCAGGCAAGGGAGGTGGCGGCGATGTGGGTGGGGAGGGGGGGAAGACTGGAGAGGGAGTGCGAGACGAACATGTGCTGGTTGGATTTGGGGGCGGCGGGGTGTAGCAAGGAGAGGTTTGTGGAGATTGCGGTGTTGGAGGGGGTTAAGGTGTTGGGGGGGAGGCTGGTGGTGCATTATCGTGAGTGTTTTCTTCCTTTCTTCGTTGCTCCCCCTCATCCCCTTCCTCACCCCCTTCCCTCCATATCCCGATTACAAACACCCTACAAACACCCTATCTACCCATCTACGTAACTACCTAACTAAACCCCCCTCCCCTTTCCCCAAACAGAAATCTCCCCCGAAGCCCTTACCCGCCTCGGCAAGGTCATGGATATCATCCTCCGCCCCTCTACCAAAACCTCCCCAACCTCCCTCCCCCATCCCACTCCATCAATCACAAACGGCACAAAGAGGAAAGCGGAAGAGGTTATGGCGCCGGAAATGGAGTAGTTGGGCTGTCCCATGCGTTTAATTTTTGTAAAATTGAATATTAGGGGTGTGGTGATGGGACGGGATGGATATTTAGAACATGGAGGATATGAATGGTGTAGAGGCAACGCAGTCGAGCATGAACGAAAGCCACAAGTTATTGGTCCGCTTCATCTATCCACGCAAACCCTCCGTGTCTCGATCTCATTGTCCAACCCCACCCATCCCCTGCCACTCCCAGCCCCAAAACCTTTACAAACACCGGATTCTCACACGCTTGTGTTTCGTATTCTTCGTCAGAGGGTAGATAGCGGCTGCTTCTCGGTGTTGGATGCGGTTGTACGGAAAGGGTTGTGAAGAACGTTGGCAGTTCGGGGTGGGGGGGTTGGTTGGTAGACGCGGTTTTAGATACTGTAGATGGGATCACAACACCCAACCTGCCATCACCTTACTCCACATCCTCCAATTCATCCTCTTCAAACCCCAACAAACTCACAGAAACCACAAAGCTACCTTGTTTCCAATCAAAACCTACCCGGCTGCCCTATTGTCGGCTCTGCTCCTTCTTCCCCGTTTACATAGAAGCAATACGCCGACTACTGTCTAGGGTAGGGAATAGGGTAGGTAGGAGTGCTAACGCTCGGCAGAAATGCGACCGCGCGATTAGCTTCGCACGCCGCGCAACGGGTTGAGCTCTGACCTAGCCCAACCTGGGGGTGATGAGGCGGTGGGTCTAGTGGCAAATTTATATTATCAATAAGATATGGGCCAATGTATATTGAAACAAGTGCTGATAAGAAGCCATGTAGAGAGTCATGTAGAAAATCATGTGAATACGATGAGTAGATAGATGAGCAGATAGAGTGTTTGGTAGGAAACATAATTAAATGCTTGAATACAAAGCAAATTGATGCTTGGCTACAAAGTCTATCTGAAGTTAAACTTTTCATTTGACTAAGGTACTATGAAGCGAACCCGATGCTTGATCAGCGAGCATATACGAAGTCGATTTGATGAGCATATGAATGATGTTTTAACGTTTTGCTTCTGAAGCACTGTTCGAAGCACTATTTTGACCACTGCCCGACGCGTGTTGCGAATCTAACTGACACGTGTAGGAAGCTGAATAGGAAAAAGGCTGGCAGCAAGGCTGGTAGAAAGATGAAGTTAGGTATGATAGTCATTCTGATAGCAGGCATTCCCGTACGAAGAGCGACACCAAAAGTCCCGCCAGCCCCACGCTGCCCTCGACAGAAATTCTAGCTAAAGCAGTTCAATATCTACAGCTCAATCAACGCTTCAAGATGGCATGAAAATCCAGAAAATCCAATCGCTTTTGCATCATCTATCAGTTGTTATATCTATATCGTTGTATGCGAAACCTGTGTCGTTTTTTTTTTGGAATTTGTCGAGAGCTTCATTAAAATTATTCTAGAATAGCGAATCTTCAAAAAGTGCAAAATAAGAGTCAGATTTGTAGAATCAATCTCACTGTTCCTCTCAGTGCTTCATATGACATATGAAGAAGCACTGAGTAGATCACATATGATCTGTTAAATCGAAGGTTAATCTCGCTCAGTGTGAAAGAAATACGAAGTTCGACATTATGTTCAGTCTTAAAACCGGTTCACAAGCAGGTTTCGAAATAATCTAGAGTTTGAAAAAATTAGGGTTGATTTCATTAAAATCATTTTCTATGATACCGTCTCGATTTTAACATTAAATCTGTATTAAGACAAACATCGTTCAAGTATTCAATATCAATCAAACATGAAAACGTTTCATTGCGCGTTTTTCCTTCCAGCTCGTTTGAAAACCGAACACGTTCATCACTGAACATGACGTCTGTCCTCCACGTTCCTTTCAGTCAAGCGCGCAGTATTTCGAAGGGTTTGGAAAATTTCGGTTCTGCTTGGAAAACGCTGTTTCAACACCACGCAGGGGCGGCTTCGACAGGTTCCTGTCAGTTGAAGAGCAAGAGTCGCAACTTTTCTGCCCATGCTCAGATGGGATCAAACGAGCCACTGATTCAAGGTCGGTAGAAGTTGAACTCAAGCATTGAGAAAACAGCCCTGTTGATCGTTATAGATGGCGATCAAGAGTCCTTCTCTCGATATACATCCGGGCGATGGCTCTGGGATGAACCAGCACAACTCTCTCGTCGTTATGTTCAATTCAACATGGCAGAACTGGCACAAATCGCTGCTGGATCGATAGGAGCCTCCTCGTGCGTTGAGATCAAGAAGGTTCCAGAAGGCAATTTCAATAAAACCTTCCTTCTAACCATGAACGATGGGAACGAAGTCATTGCAAAGGTTCCAAATCCTAATGCTGGACGTCCCCATTTCACCACCGCCAGTGAGGTCGCCACAATGGACTTTGTACGCAACTCTTCCTTACTTTGTCCAGCGACGGTAGCTAATAAAATGCTCGCAGGTAAGAAATGTTCTGAAAATACCGGCTCCCAAAGTATTCGCATGGAGCTCGCGGCGGGAAGAGAACCCAGTCAACGCCGAGTACATAATCATGGAAAAGGTGCCTGGTATTGAGCTCGAGAATGTATGGGAAGATATTACAGGCCGACAGAAATATGAGATCGTAAAACAACTGGTTGGGATTGAGAAGTCATTCACTGCAACTAGGTTTACCTCGTTTGGAAGTTTGTACTACGCGGATGATGTTCCGAAGGTTTCTGGCGATGAAACACTGTGCGTGAATGAAGATGGGACGGAGATACAATGCTCTCGATTCGCCATAGGCCCCACGAATAATCGAATGTTCTTCGATGAGGGGCGTGGAACTGTCCAAATGGATCGAGGACCTTGTATGAAAACTTTCCAACTTCCTCTCAAGTCAATTCTATATCGCTGACAAGCCTGCTCCAAGGGCGCACCGCTGAGGACTACGCTATGGCCACAGCACGTCGCGAGATTGCATGTATCATGGCACTCCAAGAATTCCCTAGGCCGCAAGGTCTTTTTTATGGCCCCGGACAATATCTACCAACTCCGACCTCCAAATTGTCGGCCCTAACTAACTACCTGAAAGTGGCAAAACATCTTTTACCAAAGGAGGAATCATTCCGAGCCTCAATAATGTGGCACAGCGATTTGCATGCGAATAACATATTTGTGAACCCAGAAAAGCCAACTGAGATAGTGGGTATTATCGACTGGCAATCCGTCCACCTAAGCCCTTTTTCCCTCCAAGCTCGGCACCCAGCACTCATCGAATTCAATGGTCCTATCCCTGAAGGGCTTGGTCGTATTGAGCTTCCAGAGAACTTCGACGAATTGAGCGCCGATGAACAGAAAGAAGCAAAGATGTTGAGGTCCGCACAGTCACTCTACAAACTCTACGAGGTCGAATTGCGCCAACGAAACGAGAACATCTTCCGCGCGTTGCAATACCGCGAGACGCTAGCTTGCAAAACTACTGCTTTGGCTGGCTCGCTTTTCAGCGATGGCGAACCGATTGTCAATGGAATGCTTATGGCCGTAGAGAGAGAGTGGCTGAATATCGTTGGACCGAGGCCCGATGGCCGGCCTTCTATGCCTTGCCCGCTCGTCTTCTCAGCGCAGGAGAAGACTCTTCAGCGTGAGCATGAATCACTGTGGATCAGAGGGGTCGAGCTTATGGAAGCTGTTCTTGAGCATCTAGGAGCATACAGAGGTTGGGACGGTTGGGTTAACCACGCCAGCTATGAATTTACGAAAGCGAGGCTGGAGAGCTGTCTTGAACACTTCTTGGTTCGTGAGACAAAGAACAACACGCAAAGAGCAGAGTGGATCAAAGCTTGGCCGTTCGCGGAGCAGCCAACGCAGACCGGGATGCGCCGGTACACACCACCACCGCGCAACCTGCATCCCCAGGTGCAATTTCGGGAAGGTACAGCAAGGCCCAGCGAGTTGGAGATCGAAAGGTACTATATACAGTAGCCGATGTGGTTCGATTTGGATCGGATTTGTGAACACTGGCGCGGGCCATCTCAGCGAGAATAGAGCTCTACCCTGGGCATTCATGCAAATGGCATGGAACTGAATGCTGGAGATCCAAAGCGGAGGTCGTTCATCGCTTCACCAACAAAATGGCCTGATGAAAGCATAATCTCTCACTGGATAGTAAGCGGGACCGGTGTGGACAAGAGAATTGTTGAGCGATTTACGTTGTCGTATAAGAAACCGAATTCCCGACTGACAACACGATTGCATCCTGAGTGCAGGACTACCTCTATCCCACACCTTCATCCCACCTTCTTAGAGCGATGCGTCCTCGGTTCTTCACGATCGTCTGCCGTACTAATTCAGCAAACGCAACTTCCGCAGTCCCGTCTTCCCAAGGTTGTGTTCGATATATTCCACCGTCTTTCGAAAAGTTGCACGGCACCCTTGGCATGCGCCACTCTCGAGATGTTGCATTAAGCCACTCAGTGTCGAGAAGTACCTCATCAATTGGGACACTTTTCTATCATCTTCCAATCCTGCAAAATAGAGGGGACAATGGAACACTTTTGGTGAATGAGCCGGGGACGATAGATGATTTCTCAGGGCTTCAAGGCTTTTGAAAGACTTTCGACCAACAGGGCAAAGCGGACATGTCGGCCTCATCGCAAGAGATGAATCCTTCAATAAAGGTTGAGAACTTCCGGGCACAAGTGAAGGAACGAAGAGCGCAACGATGCTGCTCAAGAGCATTCAAATGAACAAAGCATCAATCGCATTCACAGCAGTCAGTAGCAACGCTTCATAGACTTTTAATACTACTATAAAGCTCCCGAAACGCACAAAGGTTCGATCAATCGCAATCCCCGCAGGTGAAAGAGTAGAGGGCTGTTCGAGAAGCATCTGGGTGAACGAGCACATTCGCGACAATAACAGTGGTGGGCCTTTGATGTTGAAGAAAGAGCACTTGGGGTCGCTGCAAACGAACGATCGCAGTGGCTGGCAACAAGGCAGGCATTTTGGTTATGTATGTGCCATGCATGGATAGAAGAAAGCGATAGGCATATGTGAAATGAATTCACAAGCCCAATCTGTTGGATTTCAAAAGGCCCGAGGGCCGAAGGTTTGTGAAGGAAGGGAGGGAAGATGAAGGGGTTTGTGTGGTCGGGACCTCGAAGATGGCATTACTCGTCATGTAAACTATCGTCATCTTGTGACGTTGCATATCGGCATCAAAGTGCTTGAGAGCTCGAGGCCGTTGTATGGAATGCTATCTCGACATGTGGGAATGGCTGTAGGCGGTGGTACCGAGGCTTTGCACCCCCAGCACTATACCCTTGCTCATTCTCCTCTCTTCACACTCTCAATCATCATCCTCGTCGTCGTCGTCGTCGTCATCAACATTACGTTCCGGCTGCATATCCTTGAAGATCCTATCGTGTTTCCCCTTCATCAACGGTGAGCGGCCGCCTGCCATTCTCCGGGCGTATTCTTGGGGTGTTTCTACGGGCTTGTCTTCTGGGGCTGGGGATCCTTCGTCCTCTTCGTCTTCCACTTCCACTTCCAATCCTTCTTCTTCCTCCTCTTCCTCCTCCTCGCTTGGGATTGAGTCGTCTTCTCCTTGCTCACACCCGGCTTCCTGACCAATTTCCACTTCCCCACCCGCCCCTTCACCGCCATCCTCGTCATCACCTCCTTCTTCCTCCGTAACCCCAAACTCCCCCACAACATCCCACCGATCTCCCTTTGCGCTCCGACTAATGTATTTCACAAACCGCATGGTCCCTGCATCTCGCATGACTATGCCTAATCGGTTCCATCCAGCCGGCATGCTAAAGAGCAAGCCCTCGCCTTCTTCGAAATCAGACATTTTGTACACTGCAGGGTCGGACTTGACTTTTTTCTTCGGAGCAAAGGATGCGCTAGCGCCGGTGGACTGGAGTGTCGGTGGTATCCCGACACCGTGATCGCTACCACCGTCTTCGGGGTCACCTTCATCCTCGTCGGCAGCCATGTAGGCAATGTATCCACCTACGGCCGCGCCATCCTGCTCAGGATTGTCGTTGCCTCCCTGCGTAGCCTCGTCGCCACCCCAGTGCGAGGTTGGGGTGATGTTGAGGATGATCTCCAGCCGGGGCTCGGCTTCGTTGTAGCTTGTAGCAAGTGTGTAGTCTTTACCTTTTCGGAAGCGGCGGGCGAGACCATCGTGCGAGGTGAGGGTTTGACCCGTGGCTAGTTGGAGCCATTTCTTGAACGGGACAGAGGGGAGGAGGTTCTCAAGGAGATCTTGGACAGGAGTTGTGACGGTATCAGCAGGGCGCTGATCGCGTTGTTTCTGGAAAAGAAAGCGGTGTTTGTGGGGCGGGGTGGCGACGGTCCAGGAGGTGGTCGATTCAATCTTAGGGGCCGTCGGAGGAAGGGAGGACTGTTCCTCATTGCTAATGTATGTACGTAGGGAGTCGGAGAATCTTTTGGATAGAAAAGTGTCGAGGAGTAGAGAGAATTCTTCTTTGAAACTGTCTGAAATGGATTCCAGAGTATCGGGGGTCAAGTAAGTCGGTGCCATGTATCTGAGGAGAAAGTCGAGATCTTCTTCTGAGAGCATCTGATCATCTTCCACATCCTCATACGGACTCGTTCTCGACACGGGTAGGTCGAATTCGTCTCCTTTGCCTTGCAACTGCATGAGGCTGCTACTTTCAGCCAACTTCTCCTCCAGACCTTCGACATAGCCCTCTTCGCCTTCCTGAGGGATGTGGTACCAGCCACTGATTGCCATTCGTACTCTATCCTCGTCGCTTGCTTCCTGCTCTCCCTGTTTCGCATAAACCTCTTCTACATCATGGAAGCTTTGGCCTGGCTGTACGGCGAAGAAGCCCAATTGGTTGAAGGCTGGTGGTATCGACACACTAGAGTCTGGGCTTGGGATCTTGACTATCTGCCCATCCTTGCCGGTAAAGTCTTGAGTAGGGTACAAGCGAAGCGCACCACCCCATTCTTCCTTCCACAGTTTGTCGGGATCAGTTAGGTACAAGATGTAGCTCACCCTCCTACTTCCAATGACATCGTCATGACACAACAAGTGGCAGCCAGGGGTGTAGACATTTATAGCCATGTCTGTCTTTTTCCCTGAGAGCGCACCAGCACCAGTGATTTTTGAGAGATAGTCTCGGAAAATTGCGGAATACAGAGCATTGCGAAGGGTTAGCAAAGAAGGCAAGAGCTTCAGCGCAGAATCATCCAGGCCATCAAGATTGGCAAGATCCCCTGATTGGTGGATCTTGTAAATGTCCGTCTCCTTTGGGGTGAAGGAAAGATGTTCCTGAATTTCTGAACGGACATGACGGAGGAGATCGGGAGTGATGAGGTTTGGTATCACCCCATGTTTATAGCTTTCAAGCGTGAGTTCATAAGTGTTTGAATCTTTGCGGAACTGCTTACGGTTTGGAGTTGGCGTAAAGCCGTCGATATTCATCAGATCTGACCTGGTTGAAAAGTCCTTGCCGAAAGTAGTCTCTACTGCTGGTATCTTCTATCGCGCGTCTCTTGGATTTTGGAGATTGAGGTTCAGGAGCTGGATCATCGTTCTCAGCTTTCCTCTTCATTGTCAGAGAGTTATCCAAATCAAGCGAGTGTTTACCCAAACTGGAAAAGTTGTTGAAAACCTTAGAAGTGAGGCATGAAGGCGGCAACATGGAGGATGTTTCGTGTTTGCTTTTATTTAGCGAGGGTTTCACCCAACCTAGCTCGGTAACATGTGATCTTCCCGCTTCAAATCTGGCATTGACAATTGACATATTGCATTCAGTCGAATACATGTAACTCATATTGTGTAATGCTAAGTATGTAGTTGCATAAATATCTTCAAGCACATATTTAGCCAGAATACCACGTCCCCAAAAGCAGAATATCCAAGTTCTGAAGGTATCGTAAAAGAGCTTCATATTTTCAACGCCACAAAGCGCCTTGCTGAACCCAGCTCCGCCCGTACATGTAGTGGTACCGAAAAGAGATAAGAAGAATAAAGACCAAAGTCAATGATCTGCGAGCGATGTCACGCTGGTGATGTCGCTATCCAGTCTTCGTATGTTGGACTTTGGCGTACGGAACCCTCGATCCGTGTCATTGTTCGTAAATGTGGTCGCTGCGCTATGCTTTCGTGGAGGTCGACCACGCCATTTCGCATTCAACAGCCCTTTGCAGGCGGTTTGAGAGGTTATGATGTAGACAATGACATTCCAGAACCCTTGCAGGGGAAGAACTACGGCCGAGGCAAGGTTCAGGGGAAAGTTGAGTTGGTCCGGATAGGCGAGGGCGTAGACACGGTTCACGCTGGAAGGAACCTGATGGAGATGGGTTAGTCGGAGTCGGAATCGCGTTTCGAATCGGTGACATACCCAGGTGATCAATATACTCAGAAAGAAAAGGAAAGCAACACGGGCATAAAGCCAGGCTTCAGCATTCTTCTCATTGACGGCAGCGGCCCTGGTGAGGCTGCGCATTCTGAGAATGGCGGGCCTCGCCGTCCTCCCCTTGTCCTGCGGTCCCACCTCGACGTTGACGGTATATGGATCGTAACCGTCAGAACGGATACCCCTGTCCTCGTCGAAGCGGAATGAAGCTTGCGAAGATCCACGGCGCTGTTCGTGGGTAATATGCACCTCTGTCGTAACTGTATTCGAGAAAGGATTTTCGTTGAAAGGGTTCAAGAAGCCCTCGAGCTCCTTTCGCTTCTTCCAGATGACTCTGCCAGCCATGCAATATATAACTGTAGCCATGATCACAGCCACCCTGTACGACTGTTAAACCAAGTGGATGTGGATAACAAAAGTACACTGACCAAACGATCCCATACAGCAGGGCAACCCGGAGAAAATCCCACTGAATGTCGATCCAGCACCAGATCTGGCGAGTTTGTTAGCAATTACATTGGGAGATCCATGGGTTGCTTACAACTGCTGGACCATAGATCCTTCCCCGCCTTCTTGTATTTACAAAGAGAAATGCCAATGCCGGCACGAAAGAAGCACCATAGCATCCCAATAGATACTTCCAATCCAACGCACGAAGCTGTCCTGTCGAATAATTATGGAAGAAGGCCAAATAAACATTGCAAGCCATACAGAGAGCCCAGAACGCGTCTACACCGAGAAACCTGAGCGAGACGTGAGACTTTAGGACAACCAGAGGGCGCCGGTTGCTTACATCTGGATCATGAAACCTTGAAATTGGCATAGAGACGAAGCCGGCCCAGCGTTGGGGCCATCCATTGAGATGAGCGTCGCAATATTCATCCCTAGCAGAGTCAAAGGCGTTCGCAATTTCCCTTCCCGTCTTCAACATCGATAGACTCACCCAGATTCCCAAAGGTTGCGAAGAAGACCAGGCGGTTAATCGGTTTGTTGAAGGAGGAAGAGAGAAGGAAGGTCGATAGAATGAAGACAATCCCCATTAGAGAGAAGACCGAGGAAACTCTTTCGGTGATGGATATGGTCCGGATTTGGTCGGGAGTAAGTGGTGGAGTCATGTTGGCGGAACACGGTCTGCTGTACGGTCTGGAGGATGGGAGTTCACGTCCAGTGTCGTGCTATCTCGGTGTTCTGGCACAGCGGGTAGCCTGGTGGGCAATGGAACATGCCCAATCGAGTGGTCGAGGGAGATGCGGTTTATTGAATGCAGGACACAACGTCGGGATGCATTTTGGGGCATTCACTTCTGCGCGGGTATGTACAACAGAACAGAACATGCAGTTCAACCCACATGAGAGATGGGGGGGGGTTGAAGTTGGAGAGTCGGAGCTGGTCAAGTTCAAGATGGCGTAGAGAGCCCTTGATGAATGTGGATTAAGTAGTGAAGGAAGGTAAGAAAGCTTGTGTGGTAGTCAATCTCATCTGGGGGGGATTGATCGGGGGGAAGTACCACAAAAGCATGCCCGGCCCAAGCCATACACCGACATGGCGGACATCAAGACTCGCGTAGTCCCGTAGTCCCGTAGTCCCCTTTCACACATTTTGTTTCTGAGGGGGGTAGCGTTGTTGGTAGCGTTGTTGGTGGTTGACGAGCACGCTGTTCCTTGCATCTATGGAGTAGTCGTACAGTAATGCATATCTGCAAGGGGTGCCCATCAAGTCGGCCCCTTTGAAGCCAACAAGGGACTTGAAATCATACAGCCACTGACAGAGTTGCAGTCCTAAGGTGGGTACGGAGTACTTACTCTAGTGAATCAAAAAGGTGTACAGTACTACCTTAGGTACTATCGACCTTAGAATCGATCGACGGGGGGGCGTCGACTTAGCCGTCTTAGCCTGCTTCCCGTTCGGATTGAAAGCAACCAATCACATTGACGCCCATTCAGCCCCCCCCCCCCCCCTGTTCCAGATTTCGGATGTTTCAAGTGCATTCATTTTGCGCCCCTTTCTTACCTTAATTCCACGCGAGAAAAGGCAATGACTAAGGTAGAAGGACAGGCCTCCCCACCACATGGCTTTGAACAAACGAAGCCATCATCGCCACCGTCCAATTTGTTGGTAGGTACGTAATATAACAGGCCAGCGCATCCAAGGTACCTGGATACTGGATTCTCTTCTCCTCTCCTCTCCTCTCAATGACAATCATTTCCCCGCAAAGCGCAGGACGGCTTTTTACTATGAGGAGACACTCATCCGTCATTCCGCCAATATTCGCTTATGTGCTCCCTTCACTAAGAAAGTGTCCTGAGCAGGTGCAGCAGCAGCAGTAGTCCTGAAATGTTCGAGGTTCCAAGTCCCACTAGAGGAGGTGTTGTGTGAGTTGAAGAACTTGAGATAAGCCGAGGATCAACATGATCGTCTCCGTCTCTCAGAGGGGCACAGTATTATTGTGCAAGGTAAGGTACCTTAGTTTATGTCCGTAGTCCTCTGCCGTAGAGTACTACAGTACTGTAACTAAAGGTATCCAAGGTAAAGTACCTTGGTAAATTCTCTTGCAGCAATGCGCTAGAAGAAGCTCCAACAAAGGTAGTGAGGGCATCCAAAAAGGTCGTAGGGTTGTCGTGTGTGTTTATCGAATTAAGATCTACTGCAAAGGTACTACGGAGTAGTGAGTAGCTTTCAGGACCAGAGGTCGGGAGAAGAGACGTGCTTCGGCTTCAGGACTCAGGGGTGAGGAGTTCGTCTTCTCATCGCACCCCTCTCGCGACCGTAGATAGAACTAATGTTGAAATAGACCACGCTGGTCGCAACCCGTGGTTCGAGGAAGCGATGAAGGGTTGCCGAGACCCTTCAAAGGGTTTAAGGTATAAGGTAATCGACATAATCAAGACACCAATTGACCAAGGGAACCCGTAAGCCACGAGACCGTATGCTTGGCGAACACATTGCGGTTGCTTCACATAAAAGACCACGTTGACACCCGCCCCCAGGGGGCCAGGAACGTCTATGAAATCCTTCATGAGTATTCCGTATATGTACTCTTCGTTGGGCCATGCTTGCCTAAGGCGTAATTTCAAGGTAATATGGAGACTTCCGTGGGCGTCAATATAAGGCGTTCATTTCGGGGTTTGACCGCTCTTATCTACATCAGATGAATAATAACAAAGGTGTCCAATCCGATATCAACACCGTCAATGTCCAGAAATTCTAGCAATCTCAAAGGGTTTCATGATTCTGTACGACTCGGCGAGTCCAAATGTCACAAGTACAAGCGAATGTGATAAGAACAAGGTCAAGCGAGCCATGTGCCAAGATTGACCTGCAGCACAATTGTCGAGACGTTTCTTGGCGACGGTATCCTTCCAGAAGGATTTGGAATACCTATCACTTTAATGGAAGCCAGATGCAGCCGAGTAAAGAGTTCCTACATAATCTTCGGAGCCAAGCGGTTTTCCACAATCCGTCATGGGTTCTCTGCAGCACTGCAGTCTGCCAGGGTGCCTCCTTGAGGGTTGGGTAGGGCACACCTCCGTACTTCATCCGAGTGCTTCCAGCAAGCCAATTGGTGGAAATGCCACTTGCTCGACTCGCCCTGGTGGTGGTGTTACACTCACTTGGCCAGCTTGCTGCAGCCTCATCCGCAACCCTGTTGGTAGGGTAGACCGTAGAGGTAAAGATTGCACCTTATCGCACACGTCTCTTATCCGTGTGCGGAACCACTCCGTAGTGGCTTGACTCTAGGGACTCTTTCTCGCCCTGCTGCTCTACAGGGTGTTTGCACTGCGGGTCGAACATTGCATTAGTTTTACACCAACGGTAACCGGAAACAGTATGTACGCAAGGATATCAATTTGCTTAGCGTACAAGGATATCATATAAAACTAGGCCTAATCAGGCGAATTCGAAGCAACCGAATACAGAAAGCAGAGATATAGATGTGCATATGGCTTCGAGTGTAGCTTGATGCGTTCATTCTGCAGCCGGCCCAGCCACCGCCCTACCTACTCGCCTACCTACATGTTCAGATATCAACTCGTCAGTCGTCATCCTATCTACTTCTTCAGCTATCAACTCAGCTCCCTCAGACTCGTTCGCCTACTCACCTACCTACTCGCTTCAATGCTACATGTTTCATAGCACATGCTGACTAGATCAATAGAAAGCACTCTTCATGGTTCTCTATCGAACACCCTCCATGACTCCCTTTATGATTCTCGGCCTTCGTGGCTCTTTTTATGGTTCCCTTCATGACTCCCTATCAAACACCCTCCATGGTTCCCTACCAAACACCCTTCATGGTTCTCTATCGAACACTCTTCATGGTTCTCTATCGAACACTCTTCATGATTCTCTATCGAACACCCTTCATGGCTCTCTTTATGATTTCCTTCATGGTTCCCTTCATGACTTCCTCCATGACTCCCTATCAAACACCCTTCATGATTCTCTATCAAACATCTTTCATGAGCAAACAACGAGCACGTGCAATGATCGTACTAGTAGAATGGTACTGTAGATGCGTGTGCGTCTCATCTATCTGCCGAAGAGAATCTATATGTAGTCGAGGCTTCCCTCGACTCTCCCATCGTCACCTGATCTCGATCTCTGTCCTTGATCAACTAATCTGCTTGGAGATGCGCATGCAATCTCACGACAGTGTCGAGATAGTCATTTCAGGCCGAGAGCTTCTTCAATCTTCATCGTTGAGCGCAGCGACAGCGAGAATAAGCATCGTCAGTTGTTGGAGGCGTGTCTATGTAAAGGTCGCCGACGAGGTAGGAAGTAGGTTTTGATGAAACGTAGCGTTGGTGAAGAAAGATGATTTCGAAGGTCATTTGAGAGGGTCATTTGGTAGATCCAGGCCTTTCAGCTAATCTGCATCAAACGTTAGTTATTGCCTAATATGAAAGCTTATTCAGCTTCATCGATGGCCTTATGATTGGTGGAAATTGATACTGGGGGGTCCTTGTAAATGTGGCTGGGCTAATGCAATGTTCGACCCGCAGTGCAAACACCCTGTACAACCGCTTGTGCTTCTCTCTTCGCGTGCTTCAGCTCACTGCACCTCGATAATGGAGCGCTGCTCGTCTCTCTGTAGGATCCGTACTAATGTGGGAGTAACGGGCGAAAAAGAGATCGTGCTTGGTTTTTAGAACCCAATAGAAGAAAAGCTCGGTCAAGAAGATGTAACCCCCGTCCGGTACCTTGACCATAGAAATCGCAAACACTTTCACAAGCGAGTTCTCGACCATACGAACCAACCCTCCAATATCAGCCATGCCGTGCGCGCTGCACGTTCGTTCTGGCGTCTTCGAGGATGAAGGATCTTCCAACGCAACCTCTCCCTGACTGTTGTTGATGTCCTCGCCACATATCACACAAACATCTCCTTGAATTGATGAATTGCTCAAAATATGTACAGATCTACTCAGCATCATCATTCGAGCCCGCAACGGAGCCGAGATGCCATTCGTGGCTCGTCAAACCAATCCGTTCACCACCTGTGTCAACAAGATCCCGTGCCCGTTCGCTCTTGGATTCCCGACTTCATGATATGCGTTTCTCGGGACCCATAACCTGGCATAAAATCGTAGTGTAGGACTGAGCCAGTATTGTTCCAGGCGAAGCGGAATTCGTCCCTCACCTGCTCTATCAAGGTCTCTCCTCCTCCTTCTGAATGCATGTTTAGTCCTTCGGCTCGTTTTTCATCCCAAGCCCAGCAAATGCGAAGCTCAAGAATCTACCTCCTTATTCCTCGTGAGAACCCCTGCGGCAGCATCTCGCCAGCCCCAAACGTCGACGTTGGATGTTTCCTCCCTTGATTTGTTAATTGCCCTACGAGAGAACCTCTTCCCTCCAAACATATATTTAAGCCCCCGAGCTTGCATCCTATCCGAAACTAGGCGGTTGGGAAGCTTTAATATCTATCCTTATCTCAATACGAACAAGCAGCAGCTTCCTCCCAACGAAAATTCAACAATGAGTATACCATTCACCTCAAGTCCTCGAGTCATAAAACGAACCGATCATCCAAATACGCTAGACCCACTATCAAACTAAAGACCCGTTCAAATACAAAATATCAAGATCAATGCTTTTCATCTCTCTAGCCCTTTCCCAATTCTGCTTTATGGCATTCGAATTTGTTCGTTCGTTTGGGTTCTTTCACCAAGACCACTTGTTCTTCACGGAGCTCCAACCACCAGTAAACGGTCTCCAACGTGTAACCTAAAGATCTCCAAAGCCATCTACATAAATCTCCCAACCACGCCAACCCTCTATATCATCGTCCTCCCAACCCTCCCACATCCCGCCTTCAGCCCTCAACACCTCCCCTCCATCCCTCAAGCCCCCCACCACCCACAAAACTACCCTCCCCAAAAACCAGAAATATCCTATTCTTCGCTCCCTCAACCCCTCCTCATCATCCCCCACCAGCCCTTTCACCCCTCTCCCCTGCTTCTCAAACCCACACCACACCACCAAAACGTCTCCAACCCCCTCATCCCCCCCCACACCGCCTCAAGAACCCCCACCGAACCCAGAACCCAGAACACCAAAAAACTGCAGAGGCGAAGAAGAAACCAGCGAGCGATCCGTGCACCATACTGCTCAAACCAAATAAACGCAAAACGCAAACCACCACCGATCGAGGATAGACAGTACTGCAGTTAGTAACATTTGTGCAGGGCTCAAAAAACTCAAAAAACTCAAAAAAAACTCAGCACCCAGTTGCGCGTGTCGGACTCGGTCCTCAGAAGGCTGCTTCATACTACATGTACATGTACTCTAATCGCTACCCTTTTTATTGATTTTGTTTGATTTGATTTGATTTGAATTCATACACCCTTGTGACATCGGTTTAGGCCCGACCCATGAGGAACTCTATGCTATTTATATCGAGTGAACAAAACCCTCTGGAGGAGAAAACCACTCGCCGTCTATACGACGACTTCGCGTCGTCGAAACAATGATCATGAGACTATGTATCAAGTTTGCATCTATAGCTTTCATTCAGCGCGCGACGCTCAAGTAAACTCTTGATGAGTGTCTGTGTTGCTTGATTATGACGCATCGTTCTTGCTCTGCTCTTCATTGACGATATTCTATACAACGATGCTTCGATCTTCGATCTTCGATCGTGAAGTCGATTTCGTTGCATTCGTGATGCTCGTGATTGTAGTGTCGAAAACTGCGTTCTCTTGCTCAATGATTGTCATTCATTGAGCAGAGAAATACGTGATGAAAGAGAGACGCGCACGATGAGAAGGTAGAGTGTGATTGTACTGAATAATTCTTTTCTTCTTTTGATTTGACTTGTGTCACGTAGACGTTGAATGAATTGTTAGTATAGACGTGCGATCGCAATCGTTCGATGATTGACTCTGATCAATAGAAGAGAATGCGTTCTGATCATTCTTTTGCGCTCTCAATTTTTCACGTAGATAGATGTATGACTTGACGTCAAGTAAAGAAGATGAGCTCAAGTCTCTTCAGTATATCAGCGTGATCGACGAGTCATTACTTCTTCGAGCACTGTAATCACGACTCTCAAACTGAGATCGACTATTCTATCTGATATCTTTTCATCAATTACTCGACGATACTGTCGATGTGATGAAGACGTTTCAGTATATCGACGCGATCGATGAGTCGCAAATTCTTCGATCACTTGTAGTCACGACTCTCATACTGAGGTCGACTTTTTCACTAGATATCTTTTCATCTCTTACTGACATCGACATGTCATTAATCTCCTTCGTAGATCGATTGTGACTGTTAGAAGGGATGCTGTCGCGTAGGTGAAAACTCTGCATGATCGACTTTTCTGCTCACGCAACGTTCTAACATCGTTCGAATTGCGTCGAATTGAGATCTCTTGACTCTTCTGACTTCTATTCGAACACAGAATAGAATCAAAAGGTTCGTAGTCGGCATCACGTACAGGTGAATCTCGTTGCCAGCCTACCCTTTTTATTTTGAAGGAATTTTTTTTTCTTTCATATATAACTTGGTAGCATCATCGATGAATACAAAGTCTGCTCGATTTTTCGTATGGCTATTGTTGATAAAGAGGTGCTTAAGAGCCTGCTTCTGAGTCTGGTCTGAGTCTGGTCTGGTCGAGTCTGCATCTTCTCTCCTCACCTCTTCTCCCCTCACCTCAATCCCCCAAAATCAAAAATCGCACCCAACATCGCATCAGAAAAAACGAACTCGTCGAAGCGCGTTCGCTCAAAGAAAAAGTCGAGGAAAGTCGAGGGAGGAAGTGGTGTTGAACGCTTTTGGCCTAGGGGGGTGTGTGGTGGTGGGTGTGAGGGGGGTGAGAGTGAGAATGAGAAAGGTGGAGGGTGGGAGGGGGGGGGGTTGATTAGGGGGTTTTCAAAGAAATAGGGGGAAGGGGTATTGCAGATAGTGGTGTTGCTGGTATGGTTACTTTATGGTATACGATGCTGTGTTCTCACGGCCAATACCAAGATGGCAGGGCTCGGTAATAGAGAGCAAATGCGCACAATTGATTGAGAAGAGTATTGAATGCCCAAGTTAAGCTATGCCACCTGTAATTATTGTAATAAGACCTTGTGCAGAAAGGATGGGTATCGGAAGCAGATGCATGCAATGCAATGTTGGTTTTTCGTGTTGAGAGGATGGGTATTGAAAGCAATGCGTGCACGCCAAAACGCTGTCGTAGTCGTTGCTCTGAAAAAGTTGCAAACGCGAATGCCAAGACCCGGTGCCCGAAATTTGCGGATGTCATGGTTTCGAGCTCTCTCCTCGTGAGTCGATGATGCGAGTTCTCGCTCTCACCGTGGGAGGCTTCGCTCGGGGGATGGGTATTCCAAAGCAAATGCAACGCGAGCACGCTAAAACGCTGTAAAAGTCGTTGCTGTCCAAAATGCAAACGCGAAAGCCAAAACCGGGGTGCCCAAAGTTTGCGAATATTGTGGTTGCGAGCTCTTTCCTCCTGCATTGATGATGCTTCCTTCGCTTGCTCCAGCTCTTGTGTGCCATGGTCTTATCCTCCAGTCCAAGGCTCGTTGCCACACCGCTCCAGCCACTCCTCAACGCCGACACAACTACCGCTCCTTAAGTTCCGGAGTTTGCCGTCGTCCCCCTCTTCATCCGACTCATCGGCACCCCTGCTATCCCTATCATGTTCATTCTCGTAACAGACTAGACACCAGACCCGTCCCTCTGCCCCCACTTCCACGCAGCATTTGGCGCAGATGTTCCTCCCTCTGGTTATGGGAGTTCCCGTGTCTCCTCCGGTGGTTTCCAGTGTAGATCCTATTGTAGCAGCGGCAGAGCGACACCCACCGCCCTTACAAGCTCGCATGCAAACGTAACAGGTCTGGCTATCACATGCTTCGCAGGCCCAGTAACTAGCGAGATCTGAGTGGATGCTGGGGCGGCGGTGACATATGTGACAGGGGAGGAGGATTGGCGTTGTTAGGGACGTGTGTGAAGTGATTGACGTTCGGAGGGGACGTGGGAATCTTTGGAGTAATGGAATATATCTGCGTTTTGCTTGGGTGGTTGTTGATCCGGGAGATGGCGGGGAAGGGCTAAAATAGGAGATTGGGTATTGAGATGAGGAGGAGGAGGGAGTCCATGGGGTGAGCGTTTCCGAGGGTGACGCGGTATGCAAACTGAAGCTGAGCATTAGTCTCAAGATTTTGAATGGTAGATGGGAGACCAACTCCCGCAAATCCAAAGTCTCAGCTGCCCGCTTCCTCTTCTTTGAACACATAATCATGGATTCTGCTACCATGTCCAGATTTTGATCTGCTGCATTGAGGGGTGCAAGCTGCAGCGGCGTAAAGTCCATGGTGCAATTGGGTGGTATGTACATGGTGAGCGAAGCAAAAGTATTCACAAGGAGCTGGAGGAGCAGTATTGGATTTCCATTGAGATGACCGAGTCAAAGTGAAGTCAAGGTCGAGTGGAAAGAGCTCGAAGAAACTTGACAGAAGTTCGAGGTCGAGCTAGCAACGTGACGTGACTGACTGGGGTTTCTCATGCATCTTGACAGATTGGGGCACACGTGGTTGTCACTATCCGAAGATCAGAACTTTATCGAAGAACGAACTCTGCTTAATCGTAATCCGTATATCTATTTGAAGGTCTAAAAATACCGGCCATTGACTTTTCCCTTCTACTCGATTTTGTAGAGCTCTGGATTCATCGACGCGGTTGACCTCAATCTTTTGCAAGAATATTTCGTGTCAAGGAGGTATCAAGAGAGACAACATCTTCATGATTCAATGTCTAACCACAGAATTATTGCCGGAGACTGGCTAAACCATAACTGCCCATTCAATTTGTCCTGTTCCTTCGCACTGCAGAAACCTCACCTCCGATTGGCTTTTCATTGTTCTTGCACCCTACCACGTCACAACTAACATATATCATGTTACTTTAGTTGCGAAGTTGACGTTCTTGGTCTTCTTTTCTTATGAACCGGACCGTATGCGTCTGTTCTTCTATATGGTTGAAGTGGTATGACGGACAGGCCAATTATGGTCATCCAGCGTTTTTATGTCTAAAGTACTGCACTCTATGTCTACTGTAGTTATACTGGTCTCCCCATATCGAGTCTAGCTTCCCATCAGTGTCGCCTAGAGCCCAGAATACACGTAAATGCCGAGTCTTCATGTTGAATCTTGAACCACGCCCCCATCTCAAATTTTCGCCGTCTGGCTAATTGGTTGCGGACTAGACTACCCATTATCCATATGTCCTCCATCTTGACCCCGGCTCCAAGGCTGGTTTCAGATCCCTCCGTCTTATCTTCCTTTCCTCTTTCCTCTTTCCTCTTATCGCTAGCTGATTTCGGTGCTTGTAAGCAAGGACCTCACCTGTGCTATTCCAGGGTTTTTTTTAGGCTCATTCTATGGCTTAACGTAACTATGAATGGGTGTAGCTGCTGAGAGGCTCTCATGGAGGCTCATTGAGCATGAGGTATTAGGCTTGGCTGGTATTGCGGGGGAGGTAGTGAGTTTTGCGCTTCTGATTCCTCGTCGTGCGGGCCGTCTCCTTCGACACGACCCAGCACGGCTTGCCTGACAATGACGAATGATGTTCCCCTCGTAGCAATCCATTTTGGGTTCTCATGCTCACGACCTCGCCGATCTCTCACTATAACACGATCTTCTCTTTTTGAAAGCCCCCTGGGATGTTCAACCTCTTCTCTTGACCGACTTCAGGCATCTCCCTTACCCATCCCTCTCCTCCCGCCATCTCAAACACCTCTCCGCCCCCAATTTCCCTTTCCACCGGTTCAGCACGGAGCTCCTGCTTCCCGTTGCTCCCCACATCTTTCACCCCCAGCGGAACCTCTTTGCCCTCGAGTTGCTGCACTGGTGGCACGGTATCGTTGGGCAATTCTGGTTTCAAGCTTGTTAGGAGGTCTGTTGCTGCTGCGTTGAGGTGCCTGGTGTCTGACGATTGGGACAGAGAGTGGGAGGGGGTTTTTAGCAGGGATGTTTCGCGCTCTTTCTCCAGGGCTTTGATTCTGCGGTCGCGGCGGCGCTGGCGAATGATGAGGGTGATAATGATGATGGTGAGAGTTAGAATAGAGAACGTAGTCGCCAAGATAGTTCCGATGCTCATCCTGCTCGATGGATATTGCGGTACCCCCACGCGAGTAGTAGCAAAGCTGGTAATTGCCTTGATCTGCTGCGCGGGCATGGGATCCTGGAACACGGCTTGCCGGACGGAAAACTGCGAACGGGTGTAATCGACTGTGATGTACGCTTCTTGGAAGAAGGTGCGACCTAGAGTGTACTGAGATTCATTGGCGGCGCGGCGGAGGGGAAAATAGGCTGTTGCGTTGGGGTAGATGGGGTGGGATGCTTGGAGGTCGAAAGAGCCGTAGGGGAGGGTGATGTTAATGGTATCACCGCCGGAGATTTCGTTGCCGAGAGTGAAGGTGACGGTGGGGTTGAGCTGCGTGAGTTGGGCATGGGTGCTGCTATTGACAAGGTATAAATCCGTGTGCGGGTCGTAGGTGAGTCCGAAGGCGCGCTCAAAAACCGTGCAGGCGGCCGTAGGGAGCCAGATGTGCGGGGTGCCCGAGTCGACGAGCGAAAGGATGCCGGAAGAGAGCGGAGTGATGGCCCCAATGATGGTGTTGGAGGCGGTGATGGACTGGACCCCAACGAGGAGGGAGCGCGAGTCGTCGGGTCCGAACGTGAAGTTCAGGTTGTTGGGAGTGAAGCGCGAGGCGTCGTACCCGCCGAGGGTGAGGCTGCCAAAGACGGATTTGAGGCGGTATCTTGCGCCTGCAGTGTAGCCAAAGGAGAGACTCGGAATGAGATTTTGGTCTGCAAGGGTGCGCATGTAGCTTTTGGTGGGGTCATTAGAGCTGGTGAAGTTCGCCGGTTTGGGTCCCAGCCCAAGCACACCCAGGTAAAATTCATTCGTAGCAATGCCGGCAACGACTTGTTGTGGGAGATCCAGCGATGATGACCCGCTAGTGCTTGAGATGCTGGAGCCAGGACCGACGTTGTCGTAGCCGTATTGGCCGTTCCCTGTATAGTTTAGACCTTTCTCGCCGATTAAGTCGAAGATACCGATGGCGGACCAGGTGGAGGATTGGTTGGTTTGGAAGCCGTTACTTGGGGAACCATTGAATGTGCCAACGCCTCTATGATCACCGCAGTTGGTTCCGTCGGTGGATGAGCAGCCTTGGGGCAGGGGAACCCAAATTTCGTTACCATTCGTAGCTGGCAGGATGCGAAAACCTTGAGCAGGCGTGCCCACGTGGATGGTGAAAGTAGACCTATTGACGGTTAAAATTGATTCACTATGACTTGAAAAGAAACTCCGAGGAGGGCAAGTGACAGACCAGTTGCCGTCATTTCCATCCCAGCTTTGACTTGGTGGAAATACAAACGGCTGTGAAATGTTCTGGTTGTCGCGCGACTGCAGGACAGTTGGAAGTCGCATGGCCCACAATGGCTAACAATGACCAGCTGAGAGAGATTGAAGAAGCAGTTCAACCAACCGCATTGGTGTAAGGAAAGTATCAGGGAACAACAAGGTCAAGCGACTTGCATGAGTACAGATTTTCTATAAGAGAGAAGACGCAGGAAAACCTTTCTAAATCAAATGCATCGTCTTCCCAACCGTCAAGGCTATCAACGTCCAGCAGGACCCAAGCAATTGGCCGGCATCCCACCAGCGGGATGTGTCGGGTAGAGACTCTTCATGGAATCAAAGCATTGGGGATGATGAAATGGCACTCGCCATCCATGGCCAATGGTGCGCTTGACTTGGAGAAGTATCAAAGGCCGTTTCAGTTTCTCAAGCTCTCAACTCAATCTATTTTCGGCATCCGTGGATCTGGACCTCACTTCATTCTCCATCCCATCACTTCTTAAACACGGGAAACACCCTGTGTGATTATCACGACTGAGAGTCTGAGAGTGACACCTGGCCAATATCGGGGCTAGGTTGAAGACATCTGCGACCATGAAACAAGTTTCTCAGGCTTGAGCAGAGGAAGCGGCCTAAGTCCGTACTTCTTCATCTTGTTTATATGAAGAGCTTGGAGGTCACAGAGCTGTTTCAGGCGGACGATGCCGCGCTGATGCGCTTCTGCTGAGGTGCTGTGCCTGTAATTTGATGATGAAAGTTTTGAAAGAACGAAGACTTGCCTGCTGTCCATGAATAACGGGGTTTTGTTATTTCGCTAAACGTCTTTGAGTTGTTCACATTCAACTTGATATCCCTTCAACTCCTTCCTATGCTTCATAGCTTTCGACAACTTCTATTTCCATCTCCGTCATGAAGAAAGCCATACTCCTCACAGCCATTCTCACATCAGCCACAGCTTCAATAGGTATCATTTCCGCCCAAACCCCCTACCCTTCATCCTCACCCTAATTCTTCGCCGCAGCCAGTTTTTCAAACACTACCACAAAATTCCCTCATAACGTCGCGGATCCTTGCTCCGAACCCGGAGTCGCCTGCTCTCCTGAAGCGCACATCACCCAAGATGCACTGCTACCCACGACAAACCCTGTCACGCTACCTGAGGTTGTGACGACCACAACGCCGACAAGCCAAGTGCAGTCTCTTGTTACCCATATAGAGGGAGTGCCGCAGCTGAGCATCTCGACACCGACAACATCGACAACATCGACAACATCAACCTTTGCATCAACAATCTCGACATCGACAACATCGACACCGACAACCTCGTCAACATCAATCTTAGCATCAACAACCTCAACATCGTCAACCTTGACATCAACAATCTTGACCTCACAGCCAGTAACAACTAAGCTACCACCTCCGCCCACGTTTATCTCAAATATCTCATCGTCCTACTATCCTCCAGAGATATCTTTAAATCCCAAACCAGCGCCTGCCCCCACTACGATAGCCCTACCACCCGTCATAGTTCCAGGGCTGAGCTCGAATGGGAGCAATGAAACTCTTCCCGTGTCCTCAAATACGACGAGTGCCGGGAACTCGAGCGTACTACCATATACGGGACATGCGAACACGGGAGAAAGAAGCTTCTGGTGGAGCTGGATGCTCGGTGCAGTGATTTGCGCTGGTGTGTTGGACTTGTTGTAATAGACGGTGCCTCGGAGTTGGCTATGCTTAAAAGATAATCAAAGCGAAAATAGATAAATATTCAAAGAGATTTACACGAAAATTTCGAAAAAGGAATATGCGTATATCTTATGAAGTGAATATAAACCTCTATTACAGCCTAATCTTATACTCTGCCGTTCTCAGCGTCAAGTCTCTCATGATGCCAAATTTATACTGTTCAACGTTTTTTTCCGTTCAGCTGTCATATGTTTCATGTGCCATGCGATGTATTTTTTTTTTATTTTTTTTATTTTTTTTAATTCTTACTCGATTCAACACCCCTGGGGGCCTATGCGAGAACTATATATTTGCGGTCAATATGACCTCCGCTTGTATGTCCCTTCTTGTGATATCCGTATACAAGAAATCCACCAGCTATTTAAACCCCTTTACAAAACAATTAATTTGTGCTTCCCCTTGTAGATATCATATGATATCCTGATGAAACAACCTTCTGAAGGAACCGAAGTCCCTCTTTATAGACCGCCGTCATATCAGAAGTTGTTTCAGGATGAGTTCCAAGAAGTGTGCACCTCCTTTGTAGACCGTAGTCATATCAGAACTCATCCTCGATCTCTGTTTCATTTATAGAGTCACCTTGCGTCTCGACTCTTGTAAGGCGTGGAAGCCACCATATGTCCCGACTTCCGTAAGATCCCTTGTAGAGTCATCGTACGCCTCGACTCTCATAAAGCGTCCTTTGCGTCCTCAAATGAGATTCGCCGTATGTGTTAGAATCACCATGCGTTTCGGCTCTTATAAAACGTAGAATATTCCTGGCTACTTTCGCGGCCTTCTGCACGCTGTCACTCCATATATTCTAGCAACGTCTTCCGTTGCATTATTGCTCCTTCACGCGTCTCAAGCCGTATGAAGAGGAGGATGTAAAGGGTTTAAGCATGCAACCGCAGCCTGAGTACGTCAGTTCGTTATGTCGACCGCATTCACCTCTTCCGCGTTAGCGATTGCAGCTAGAAATAGTAGTTTGAGCGATTGTCATCTAGCTGATAGGGCTAGATGAACTTTTGATCTGTGTATGTGAAAGCTGATCACTTCGATGTGAGCTTCCGTTCGCTGTTTGACCATTCAGCTAACCGCGCTAGGTGGGCTTTTGATCTGTGTATGTGAAAGCTGGCCACTTCGAAGTGAGCTTCCGTTCGCTGTTTGGCCACCCAGCTGACAGGGCTAGATGAACTTTTGATCTATGTATGTGAAAGCTGGCCACTTCGACGTGGGCTTCCGTTCGCTGTTTAGCCACATGGTCATCTGACCATGTGGGCTTGTTGTTTTTGAGCATCGCGACGCCATGCTCGATCCCAATCGACAAGTCGATTCGATTCCTTTGTTTGGTAACCTCTAGGCTCTTCTGTAACTAGACAGAAGGTTCGTAGCCAGCACCGCGTACAGGTGGGTTCCATCGCTGGCCGCCATGCGATGTATTGACTTCCCACAATCCTCGAAATGACATCTGAGCTATTCGAAGAAGCCTACGCTGACTTATACACTACAAGTCAAGCCTCTGCCTGACATGGTCCAAATCTGCTAGTAGAAGAATGAATTAGGATCGATGATGAAAAGGCGGCATTGTATCTGTAGAATGCATTACATATAAGAGAACAAGACGTGACGAGAAGGACGGAAATATGTAATCCAATTACGGCAGATATCTCCCAGCTATTCAAAAATTCGGATCGGGGTTTGAGTGTGTTCTTAGTTACTGTGTGGAGAAAGGTTTGAGCTTTAGGGGCGTGTACAGAAGTAGTTCTCTTTGGATATGCGAGATTGGATTTCAGATGATCGGAAATGGTGAGCACATGCTATTTCTGCCTCGATATGAAATGCGATGGATAGAAATCTGGAAATCTAGGTAGAGTTTCAAAGTTGAGGGTGCCAAAATGGACGAAGCGAAGGGTGTTACACCAGTTCCTACCAGATACAGCAATGATTCATATGATGAATTCGACTACACCTAGCCCGTAGTTCTTCTCTTATGGGTATATCCGTACTGACAGCTGCTTACAATAAATCATCAACCCTCTTACCCACCGCTCACAACCCACCAAGTGCACTTTGCACGCCCACGCTCCCCACATCCTCCCTCCTCCCTACATACACTCTCAGATCCGCACCATCCCAACCTCCTTTGCCCCCATTCTTCCTCAATCTCTCCCTTAATGCCTCAGGCCCAACCACAAACACATTCCCAATCTCAGTCAGCACCTCCAAGCTCTCCTTAAATCCCTCCTCCACTTCCCACCCTCTTGAAATCTCAAGGTATTTGCTGATGTCTTTTGTAACCATTATTCCGCCGGTTGCGTTTACGGGGAATTTCTTAAAATGTTCGAGGAGTTGGGAGCGAATGCCGAGACCGACTTCGGTAAGGAAGTGAGTGAGGTTGGGGGAAGGAGGGGGAAGGGCATTGACGGCGAGAGGGTGGAGCTTGGTGGCAAGGAAAGTAGAGAGGGTTTGGCAGGTCGGAGTTTGCAGCATTTCGAGCCAGGCGCCGCCGCTACTACCAAGAGCGTCATCGCGAGGTCGGAAGTCGATTTTTTTCTGGGTTGCAAGGATTTTGGCGACCCAAGTTAGGACGACGTCAATGGTGCGCTGGAGGAGCGTGTTGACTTTGTCTTCCATCCGTGTCATGGTGAGGGTGGTGGTTTGTTCCATGTCCCGGCGGATAGTGACGTTGCCAGAGGCGAGAGGGATGAGAACGGTGCGAATGCAGGTGATCATCAGGTGCATGATTGTGAAGGCTGGACGGAGGCTAAAGAGGTAGCTGAGGTCAGGCTCGTTCTTCACATTCTCTTGAGCTGCTGCTTGATCGTTGGCTCTATTTATGGGTCAGTACACTCTTTGGTTGTTGGAATATCTTGGTGCTCACGCGTCTAATGCGGTTTCAAGGTAGATTTCCGCCATGTTGGTGAGAAGAAGGTTGTTTAGAGCTGCCACGTCTCTGGCAGTCTCGTTCCCACCACTGAGCTCTAGGCCTCTCCCTACAGCCTCAGCGAGCCATTTCAGCATTCGTTTGGCATTCGTGGTATCTAAAATTCCATCTTGATCGCTGACATCAATCTCCGTCTGTGTCTTGGCGTTTTCGGAGTCCTTGAGGCCTGCTACACGAAGTAGCATAGCTTTCTGGGCCGGTGCAAGATCTGAAGAATCAAGGCGCTCAACATAGGCATCTCGAGCAGAAGCCAGCAGTTCGCTTCCCGACTTTGCTAAAGACTTCATGAAAGTGGTAGGTATTTTGCGTCTTCGAGACTGAGTTCTGTTAGTATGTAGTTCCCTCAGTGGAGATTCAATAGACCGTACATGAAATACCGTATACTTGAACAGCAAAGATGAATATAGTTCCTCCAGGTTTCTCTTCTCTCGTTCTATGTATGAAGTGCCTACAAAGTATGGTACAAAGAGATCATCAAATTGCTGATCAAGTATTAAAGTCGTCTGAGAAGATGCAACTTCCGGATGCTCAGTAAGACCATGTGCTTTTAAATCGTCTATTAGGGTACTTATACAGCTTCGAGCTGCTTGTAATGATCTCAGGAATGCAAGAGAAGAAATTGTGTTGGCTTTTTCGAGAACCATTTCCAGTCTCTGCTGAATGGATTGTTGAAAAATTCGTTGCAAAAACTTGCCCAGCACTTGCTCGTAATATGGAAATGCACGCTTGATGATGATAGATTCCTCTTGCACCACGACTTTGACTTCATCTATAAGTGATTGCAAACTGGGTTCGACGCCTGGAGGTTCGGCGTCTGGATCTGCCAAGCGCTCCCATGTCTCGGCGTCGCCACCAACTTCTTCTGTGATGAGCTGACTTCGGTCGATAAAGAACTGATGTTGATTGACAAAGGCACCAATGACACTCGCACCACCGTTGAAGTCGTAGAGTACATTCGCACAATCTCGCATACCTTCAAAGTTCTCTCGTCTGTAAAAGTCATCGAATGACTTAAGCAGATCCTTCTCCAATGTCTCAGAAAATTTCTCAATGAGTTCCCGAGTATTATAGCGGAGCCGCTTGCGGTCATCATCTGAGCCTTGAGTTCCATTCCCGCCATTCACAACCGATGTGTGCCCGTTGACGTGGTTCCAGCTGTCCGGATCAAGCCTTTGGCTGATCTTAGTGAGTTGCCTCGCAATGTGTGCACAGCGAACTTTGCCATCTCCACCTCCCTGCCTTCTTATGTCTTCAAGGAGTAAGAGCTCTCCTCGTTCACTGACCTCCATCCAACATTGAATGAGAAATTTGGCATCTTGTGCCCGTGTCCTCTGCCGGTCAAGCTCTTCCAACCTTTCCCCAATCTTAACCACGGTGTTGCCTCCAGCCTCGTGTTCGCCGTTGAGCGAAGTGTCAAGATGATGGAACGAATCTATCGTCTGGTCGAGCTTCCGTCGAAGAGTCTGCACGTTCGAAGTATGTTGCGCCTCCGCACGTCGCACGGCCCCGGAAAGCTCATTCTCTCGTAACTCAAGGTCTCCCGAGAGGTCGGAGATGCGGTTAAGAGCATGCTCGAAACTTCGGATGAGAGGTTTAGGGTCAAATACCTGAGCCTGATTTGCAGGCCCGGATCTTCGATTTGAATTGATGGCACTGTCCGAAAGCGATTCGACAAAATCTTTAACGATGAAATCTCGGCTGGAGAAAGTCTCAAGGTTGAACACCGGCGCTTGAGGGAAGATCGATCTATTTACGAAATTAGAGGTCTGGTGGGAGGATGTCGAAGATGTGCTTATTGTGCCGGGCATGATATCGTTAGATATGCCGTCGAGCTCTAGGCTGTGAGGCGTCAAAGAGATGGCATCCTACACGCTACTCATCATGATGGAGTGGCATTTATCTAATTTGTGGAGTATGTACGGAGTACATATGGAGGTACCCACGAGGCGGATGCGGCTGTTTCTGCCGCTCTCGTGTTGACCGCCCAATTGACTAAATTGTCCTTCTACTGATCAAACGAGAAAGCCTTAGGTTTAGTTCAATAAGTCAAACAGCTTTGGATTCGCGTTATCACCGAAGCACGATACGTATCCAGAAGCTGTCTGCTGTCTGCTATGATTGTCACTACGCCGTCACAATCCCTTCCATTCTATTATTCTGTCCATTATGGTCGCAACGAAAGAAACCCAAGCATACCGCCGGGATGCCAGCACCAATGGTACCGTTCTCACGCCCAAACAGCGTGAAAACCTTCTTAGGCCGTACCTACCATCACCTCCAATATCGTCGACATCTCCTGGAGGACGGAAATCAGGATCCATACGGATGTTCCTCAGAGCTCAGTTACATATACTTGTATTCACCATTATCCACACTTTGTTCTCCTTATATATACGAATACGGCAAACATATCATGTACTCATTGACCGAATCTTCGCTATCTTATACTATCACCACCGAGCCCCTGAACTTATAAAGCAAGACGTTCGTGGGTTGAGTAGATTACCCCATCACCTGAGTGTTATCTTGGAGCTGAAAGGGGAAGAGAGAGGTGCGGCAGGGTTGGAAGGATTGATGGATGAAGTCGCAGAGATATCCGCTTGGTGTGCTTGCGTTGGAATTCCCATTCTCAGTGTGTATGAGAAAACTGGTGGGTGGTCTAGCTACTGGTAGGTTATACATCGAAGCTTGGTGTAATGACATGTAATAGGTGTATTGAAAGGCCACATTGCCACAACCCATCGCACCGTTTCCTCGAAGCTGCACGCTTACTTTGGCCACCGCGTTCCCTCTCTTCAACTAAGAGCTCCTAATATGCCTGCTTTTCTCAATGGCGGAAGCTTTGAGCAGCTGGAATCGTCTTCCCGTCCTTCAGGTAAGCTTCACTGTCAAAGATGACTATCAGTAGTGCCTTTCTGCAAACTAAACCTTCTGCAAGGCCATCTTTCTATTTTGCTTCTCTCATCCGAAGATGGCCGCTCCACTCTTGTCGATCTTACCAAAACCCTTACTGAGATGTCTCAACGAAACAAGCTGTCCCCGAACGACATTTCGCTAGATCTCATTGATGCTGAGGTCACAGAAAGCGTCATGGGTGAGCCTGAACTGCTCATCCTCTTTGGACCAGACATTGAGTTGCAGGGATACCCGCCATGGCAGGTCCGCTTGACGGAGATCTTCCATGTCCAAGACAACGCTGGCGTAGGATACCAGGTCTTCCTTCGAGCTTTGCATAGCTATGCCAAAGCGCACATGAGGTTTGGAAGGTAATCACATCTGGACGATACCAATGAAGGCGAATTGGCATCCAGCGTTCGCCGTAGACTGTATTGAAGATTCATCATCGATGCCGGTTTTGCAAAGCAGCGATTGAGTGCATCTATCTCCTAGTCCTAGTAATTGTAAGTGATGATTACTAAAGTCTCGAATGTATCCCCTGCTACCTGTAAGATGAGCCCTGCATCCTCAGCAGTCCTGTACGCTATAACATACGCCAGGAAGCGAACCGTAGGAATCGATTGGAATACACCACTGATTCGGCTTTAGTTTCACACAGAAGCGGATGTAGGTGGCACTACTCGGTCTTAAGACAATCCGATTGGGATATTCAGTCCTATTTTGAGGCTTTGTGGATAAAGTGCACCGATGCACCTCAGTTGACGGATAGACACATACGTGCATGTAACCCCCGGCGCAATCGACGTATCGCCTTGGAAACCCCTGATACACCTTAGGCCTTGAGACTAAAAAGCGATCGTAAGATAGGTGAGGAGATCCATGTATCACATATAGATCTAGCTCTGTGCTGTATCTATGAAGGTCTGGACAGCCTCTTCTGCAACCGTATGGCCTGTAACGGAATGTTCGGTTGGAAAAGGCAAGACAGGTCTCAAGGTCTGTCTCTTAAAAGGATCTCCGAAATTGGAACTAGTATGAGCTTCACTTCTGTTGATCAGACTAAAAAGCTCGCCTCAATCATCAAGAAGTGATGAAGTTCCACTTGCTGATGACAGGGATGACAAGACATACAGAAATACCAATTGGAATCATTCCTTCCTAAACCTCCATTTTGGTCAAAACTTTCAGCATTTCCGGTCTTCTTCATGTGCAACCTTTTCAGCCCAAATATCTTGATCTCTTTGCACTCTTCATTCAGCATGAGATGAAGCCTTGAATTCTCGAGCGTCTAACACCGAGAACATGCCGTCAAGTCAACCAATGGCAATCAATATGCTTACCAAGTTGCCCAGAGACCAAACGTGCCCTCCTTCTCAATACTGGACATGTACTTCGAACAACTTCAACGGCTGTTGTTTAATAGATCCTTGCGGTCTCCCTGGGTGTCCAGATTCGGCAAATCCGAGTGCATCTTCAACAAGTCAAATAGAAACACCCAAGACAACTACAGATTCACCACCCGCGGGACCTTCTACTACCAGTACTGACCCTAGTGCTACTCCTCCATCACCAAGTACTAGCAAAACCATACCAACATCGTCGTCCACAATTTCTACCTCAGCAACACCTCCAGCGGCTCCCTTAACATCACCATCCCACGCTGACCCCCAAACAGCGCCGACGTCAACATTTAGCCAAGCTCCCATTACTGTACTTGTTACATCCTCGATCTTCGTAACAGCGACAGGTAATGGGGCGACACTGTCTACCACTCAGTCACTCATTACCTCCACTTCCTTCTCCTCGGCACCTGAATCCACTACAGTGCCGGCCAACCCGGCACCTTCCACGAATACTCTACCCTCAAACAATGGCGCAGCATCATCGAAGACACCCATCATAACCGGCGTTGTAGGGGGAGTAGGTTTCATATTGGTAGCAATTCTACTGCTCTGGTTGCTCTGGCGGCGGCGAGGAGCCAAGAAGAAGGCGGAAGAGAAGAGAAGGCAAGCATATGATGACGATCCTAGACTCCAAGGGATTGACGCAAACCGAGCAGGAGACACCTTTGGGAGGATCGGCGGTAAGTTCTACCAAAGTTTTCGCATCCAGCTTTCATACTGTGTTACCCCAGGTTATGGCGCCGCATTGTGCATTACAAGCCATGCGGGATGACCTCCCCTGGTTAACCTAATCTGGCGATGCAGCTTGATTCCGTGCATACACTCGACAGACTAATGTCATGTTCTAAGCTATAAAACCCACTGACCTGTACTTAGGACTATATCGCAATAGTACCAGAGTAGGGAATCACGCGTCACTTGTGAGCTCCCAAGGCAGTGCTGCAGGGACCGACAGCAACATGGAGAAGAGATCCCCAATCTCACCAGTGCACCCACATATGTCTCCGGGAGGGGTGACACAGGACGATAGCTCAACTATTCGCCCTGATCACGATCCGACAAGGCTAATACAGTGTCCTACAAAATACACTCCAGAACTTACCGGGACCTCTGCCAATGATGGATTCATCGAGCTCTCACCGGATCCAGAGCGTTTGATGATGAACCAGCCTATGCAGACCTCAAACACGTCTGCGGAAACAGCTGCGTCTCAGCGATCTTATGGATCTATCCTGCCTTCAAGTCTGAATTCAACAAAAGGAACGAATGGCGAACAACAAGCGTCGTCAACTGCAAACAGGCCGCATGTAATGAGCTGGATGGAGTATGATGGTGGTGGTGGTGGTGGTGGTGGTGGTGGTGGTATGGGTCCTAAGCTCTAAACGATTTGCCCCTTCAGGCAGCATACTTGACTATGAGTACTTTAGGGCATGAATTACCAAGCTTGGGGTTGCGCGAGGAGCTTAGCATAGGCCATGGACTGTTAAGACGGCACTGATGGGCAGTTGTAGATATCACTATGGTACAACCAGAGCTTCTGGCTTTCTAGCTTCGTGATTAAAGTTGGTGGATCAGACTTCTCATTGCACCTGCCCCAGCTTTCTGCAGTCTTGTCAAGATCGCCGTTCCCTTAGACAACACCCATCGAAAGTGGAACAAGACACGGCCGCTTAGACACCGAAAGTGAGAATGATATGGGAACAGAGGTTTGCTTCTAGAGTCGGGAACAAAAATATGCAAAGAGTCATGCAGTAACCGTTTGTAGCAGGTCCGAAGTTCGTTCCCCCCAACTGACTAATTGGTGTCGCTTACGAGTTTTATGTGGTGTTTTGGTGTGGTGCGGGGGCTGGATTTCGATCTCTCAAGTACCTGCGTGCTAGCACAGCTCCAACCATATCATCATCGACGACTTCTTTTTCGCCTGTATCGTGACGACATGGATAACTTAAAGCAGTATGTATATCGCTTTTCGCAGTTATGGGCTCTTGTGCAGATCTTCCAGATATCAACCAAACAGATAACCCAACGGACCGAACCCTTTCAGTGCCGAGGACTAATCTGCTTCCATGCTTCTTCCGGAGCCTCTCCTTCCTTTCGTGGACTACAAGTATCGACTTCGTAGAATGGGTGCTCGTCTGATCCGCTACAGAATGTATCCCTGAGAGACATGCAAAGGCGACGCTCGTCTGTGGACTAGCATCTCGACCTACCTGAAAATTGGCTCCCGACGATAAGGTCATGCATGGATACTGTTGGCATGCTGGACCACAGGAAAGCACGATTTCCACGCCGATCTCTTTTTCCAAGCCTGCAATTGCACCCCTTGACAAGATGGGAAAATGCTGTGTTGGGAAGCTCCTTCCACATAGAGGAGAGCTATCGAGCCGTTGCTACCAAGGTATGTTCGATAATCTATAAGAACTCATACCCCTTCCCCATCTTCGAGACTCTATGTGTCTTATCAGCATCTTTATATCATGCATGTTTCCATCCTAACTTTGGGTGCCTTGGTTGCCAGTGTTTATGCCGCGCCATCATCCAACCATGTCTTGCACGAGAAGCGTAATATACTTCCCCAAGGATGGGCGAGGTATACAAAGCCGACCGGCACCGAAATCTTGCCCATGCGAATTGCCCTCACCCAGGGAAACTTGGACAAGGCAGATGATTTCTTGATGGAAGTCTCTCACCCAGAGTCCGACAAATTTGGACAACATTGGACAGCACAGCAGATAGCCGAAACGTTTGCACCAAGCCAGGAATCGGTCGACTCAGTTACAGAGTGGCTGATATCGGCTGGAATTACCCCAGAACGGATATCACGATCCCAATCCCTTGGCTGGTTGACGTTCGATGCCACCGTCGGTGAAGCTGAAAATCTTCTTAAAACGAAATATCACGTTTACAAGCACGTCAGCGGCAAGCCTCACGTTGCTTGCTCAGACTACCATATTCCTGAACACCTTGGCTCTCACGTCGACTTTATCACTCCAACAGTCCATTTCGACACTAAAATCCCCCAGGCAGCAGTGGACCTCAACGGGAACAACAAACGGGACGTACCTACCTCTGCAGCTGGTGTGCCCGTCAAGGAGAAAACTGCCTTGAGTATCGGTTCGCCGAACTCTGGTTCTTTGCCGAAGAAGGGGACAGACATCAATATCAAGGGCATCTTGGATGAGCTCAAAAACTGCAACAAATACATTACACCCAATTGCCTGAGGGCTCTATACGAATTTCCGCCAGGATTTACCGCTAACCCGCGGAACAGCTATGGTATTGTCGAGTATACCCCTCAGGCCTATCTACAAGGCGACTTGGACCTTTTCTTCGCAAATTTCTCCAAGGCCCAGGTACAAAGGAGCCCTATTCTAGACTCCATTGACGGTGGTGTCGACCAAACACAGGCTCAAGGATTCCGATACAATGGTGAATCCGATCTTGATCTCGAATACGCCATGGCGCTTGTCAACCCACAAAAAGTTACGTTGTACCAGGTTGGTGACCTTGTTGAGGGTGCTTCATTCAACAACTTTCTTGACGCTATCGACGGGTCGTACTGCACCTTCCAAGGGGGGGACGACCCGACCCAGGACGCAACGTACCCTGACCCGCTACCGGGTGGCTACACTGGCCCTGAGAATTGTGGCGGGTTCGCGGCCACGAAGGTCATTTCTACGTCATATAGCTACAACGAGGTAGATCTGACACCAGCGTATGAAAGGCGTCAATGCGCAGAATATATGAAGCTTGGACTCGCAGGAACCACAATCCTCTACTCGTCAGGTGACTATGGTGTTGCAGGTAAATCTTCCGCTAGCAATGTAGAAATTGTACTTTCCTAACGCGAATGTGCATAGGGAACGGCGGACAATGTATCGACCCTACCACCCATCAGCTCAATAACGGAACTTCGGGCATGTTCAATCCATCATTCCCTGGGACTTGTCCTTACGTCACGTCTGTTGGCGCTACCCAGATTGTGCCTGGTGCTTCGGTCACTGCCCCCGAGGAGGCCTGCGAGACTGTCATCTTCTCAGGTGGTGGGTTCTCCAATGTTTTTGGGCTTCCTGCATACCAAACCACCGCCGTGAAATCATACTTCGCAAACCACCCACCTCCATATGGTGCAGACCGCTACAACAACACTCAGCAATCCCGTGGACTTCCCGACATCAGTGCCAACGGCGCCAATTACATCGTTGCGGTTGATGGGAAGTTCTCACTTGTTTACGGTACCTCGGCTTCATCGCCTACCGTGGGAGCAATCATAACCCTTATCAATGAGGTTAGATACAACATTGGCAAGGGCTCTGTGGGCTTTCTCAATCCAACTTTGTATGCCAACCCAGGTGCGCTCAACGATATCACCATGGGTGGAAACCAAGGCTGCGGAACTCCTGGATTCCAGGCCGTCTCAGGATGGGATCCTGTAACTGGCTTGGGTACGCCAAATTTCCCTAAGTTGTTGCTGACGTATCTGTCGCTGCCGTAGGGTGATGGGAAATAAGGCATTTGGGGGATCGAGAAGGGTTGTTTAGAATAGGGTTAGATGACTGCATGGATGAATAAGAAGGCTTGTGAAAGGGGTTGACAAGTATCTTCATAGTAATTAAACAATCCTCATACTTGCTCGGAAAGCCTGAAGTGTGATAAATTGCTCTCTATATCATGTTTCTGTATGAACTCAGAATGGTGTTTTGCAATTTTGTTCATAGGGACCAGTACTAGAGCTACGCCGGTTAGACCCATGTCGTTTTAGCACTTCCCCTAGGACACGCTAAGAAAAGTTCATGATCTACTTACACCTGAAAACTGTCGAGACAATTTTTTAACTCTGCATCAACATTTTGTCCTCCTTTCACTCGCTTCAAGCACCATCTTCCAATCGTTCTCTCTCTGCACTACCCAGCCATCATGTATGTTCTCTACATACTTTAACAGTCTTTGCAATTCTAACCTCTCCTGTCTAGGTTCTGTCTTCGCCGTGTCGCCTTCCGCGCCTTCTCCTCTCCATCAATATCCATATCTGCCAAACCTCGATCAATTACTACTCGTAGCCCATCAGTCCTTCGTGTCGCTTGCCTTCGTTCGAATGTCTTCGCACTACAGAAGAGATGGGCAAGCGAAGAAGTTACACAGTCGGAGCCCGAAGCCGATGGAGCAACGGAGGCGCAACATGGGGAGAACTCGATAGCTGCGGCATCCGAGTCTGAGGCGCCCGCATCTGCGGACCAAGATGACCAATCTACCGTTACTTCAGCTATCAAATCTGCAGCTGAGACGGCGACTGCCCAGGCCTCTTCGGCGGTAGAATCTGTCGGTGCTGCGGCGTCCACTGCACTTGACTATGATACTGGTGCCGGAGACTCGATTATCCAACCTCGAGCAGATGCTCTACAATCAAACACGGTCTACGTTGGGAACTTGTTTTTTGATGTGACTGCTGAAGACCTAAGGAACGAATTCGGTAAAGCAGGCAGCGTGGACAACGTTAAGATTATCTATGACCAGAGAGGTCTGAGTAAAGGGTATGTTCTCGAAGTGTCTCTGTCTCGTCAGTAATACTGACAACTGAAACACAAAGATTTGGTTATGTGGATTTCACCAGTGTTGAAGCGGCAAAGAGAGCCATTGAACTGTTCAACCAGCAAAATTTTGAAGGCCGCCGTCTCTCAGTGCAGTTCACGATGGGCCGTGGGCCGCGAGCTACAAAAAGAAACCCGCTCAAACCTGAACACCCTCCCACCAAGACCCTCTTCATTGGGAACATGGCTTTTGACATGTCAGACCGTGACTTGAACAATTTGTTCCGTGACATCAAGAATGTAATCGACGTTCGAGTGGCAATCGACAGAAGAACCGGTCAGCCAAGAGGCTTCGCTCATGCCGACTTTGTTGATGTCGCAAGTGCGCAGAAGGCAATGGAAGCTTTGAAGGACAAGGAGGTCAGTGGTAGGATTCTCAGAGTTGACTTCAGCACATCAAGTGGGCGCTCAGCCATGCAGCCAGCTGCTGAGACTGAACAATAAGGGCAACACTGCAAGGGTGGAGGCATCTGGTATTCATAAACAGTCATCTTGTGCGTCTGTGGCACTGGGGCATATTAGATGATAGGCTGGAGTAATGTGTGTTGCAGTGCCAAGTTGGCGTTCTTCATCTTGTATCTTCTCTACATGGCTCAGGCACCCTTTACTGTACAATAAGATAGTTATGATACCGAACATCCATTCAGCTCTTTACACGCGAAGGTCCAACAATGGTTTTGGATCTCCTCACTGATTCGATTTTCTAACGCAAGGGATGCCAAGCCATGCACGTAAAGGTAGATAGACCTCGGCTTGTTCGCCTCTAGAACGATGGAATGCTACAAAACAACAGAACTCCCCGGACTATCCAGTACACTGTTACTAATCTTCTAACGCAGGTCTATACCATAGTCGCATCTTGAAGGTCCAAAGGCGGCATGTCCTTTCTCGGCGGCGCCGAATGCTCAACAGCCGGCAACCCTCTCTCCCAATTTACAAAGCATGTACAGGATGACAAGTCGTTACAGCGGGACAGCCTGGTTGGCCAGGGTCCAAGAGGCTTGCAGGAGAGCTTCAGGAGTCAGAGAAATGGATCTGGTCAAGATGAGGTAGACACCCTCTGTAAACCCCACATCTGCAACAGCTGCCTCAATATAGATACTAAACACTTGCTAGGTGATGCAATCCTTCCTGCAACAGAATGGGCAGCTACCTCAAGAATCTCCGCAACCTTTTGCTATGGAACAGATGAGAAAAGACCTTGAAGGTTATCGAACAGGCACTCCAGGGACAGGATCGCCAGCATGGGCGGCGGAGTTCGACCCAGCAGGACAGGCGCGCATGGAAGCTGCCTTTCAAGTACCAAAGGCTGGAGGATTTGTCCCAGCAGGCTTCAGTCCCGCAGAGTTCCAGCGATTCCAGCAAATAGAGAGGAACAGTCCCGCAAGATTATCGAGTCCGGTATCTCGAACGCCTATGACAATGAATGGCTACCAGAGACCTATGGGCATGGGATATGGCATGACTGGGGGAATGCTTCAATATAACCGGCCCATGCAATCAAGACAGCAGGACGCCACAACAGCGGGAAAAGGCAAAGCCCGTATGGTCGAGTTGGACGATCAAGACTGGGAACAGCAGTTCGCCCAAATCGACGCTGTAGGCAAAGGAGAGCTCGATGCTGAAGCCGAAGCAGCAATGGAAAGGGAGCTTAACGACATAGATAGGTCAGTCCTCTCCGAAACCAATGACTTTGGCGACTTCGAGAGCGTCTGGCGCGGCATCCAAGCTGAAATGGCAGACGCCAGGCAAATGGTGAATGAAGAGCAATTCCGCATGAACGACGGCATGCCTTTACGCGATTACGACACCTGGGATGGCTTCGACAGCCAGTTTCACGACGGTTATCGAGACCCTCAGTTGGGGAATTATCTGTTTGAAGAAGAAAACGTCTTTTCCACAGCCAAAGACCCTTTTGCCGAAGGCCAAAAAATCATGTCCGAAGGCGGAAACCTCTCCCTCGCCGCCCTCGCCTTCGAAGCCGCAGTCCAACAATCACCCCAACATGTCGATGCCTGGGTCGCCCTTGGCACGGCACAAGCCCAGAATGAGAAAGAAACACCCGCCATCCGCGCCCTTGAGCAAGCGCTCAAACTCGACCCTGGGAATCTTGACTCTCTGATGGGTCTTGCAATTTCTTATACCAATGACGGATACGATGCTACGGCCTACAGAACTTTGGAACGATGGCTCGCAACAAAATACCCCCAGATCATCTCTCCCAACCAGTTGACCCCAGACACAGACATGGGCTTCACGGACCGCCACGCCCTACATCAAAAAGTCACCGCCCTCTTCATTTCCGCGGCGCAACTCTCCCCCGCAGGCGAACACATGGACCCAGACGTGCAAGTCGGTCTTGGCGTCCTATTCTACGGCGCAGAAGAATACAGCAAAGCCGTCGACTGTTTCGAGGCCGCGCTGGCCAGCACAGAGGAGGGTACTAGCAATGGCCCCCAGCAGGCCCATCTATTATGGAACCGCCTCGGCGCGACCTTAGCTAACAGCGGCCGTAGCGAAGAAGCCATCGCCGCCTACGAAAAAGCCCTCACCCTCCACCCCAACTTCGTCCGCGCCCGCTACAACCTCGGTGTCAGCTGCATCAACATCGGTTGCTACGAGGAAGCTGCCCAGCACCTTCTCGGCGCGCTGTCTATGCACCGCGTCGTCGAGCGAGAGGGTCTCGAGCGCGTTAGGGAGGTCGTTGGTGAGAGTGGGTTGGATGTTGAGGGCATGGTCGGGATGAATCAGAGTACGAATTTGTTGGAGACGCTGAGGAGGGTGTTTGGGAATATGGGAAGGAGGGATTTGGCGGAGAGGGTGGAGGTGGGAATGGATGTTGAGGGGTTTAGGGGGGAATTTGATTTTTGAGGTCTTGGGGGTAGGGTGTTTTTGTAGCCACCCTTCATAGCTCATAAAACTCATGCTAAACATTTAGACCAACTCATTAAAATCATCATCAACTACCTTAACTCTACTCCTTTAACCCCTCTACCTCCACTTTCCCCCCACCCCCCCTTACAGCTACGTAACCCATACGGCTCTTTAAGAGAGAATATGATTTGATGGGTTGTGGTTCGCATTCACTTGTCCCTTCTTCTTTTCTCCCTCCTTCCTCCCTCTTCTCTCCTCAGCCGTTTCCCCCACCCTTCCCATTTCCCACCCTATCCCATTACGCCCCCCTCACGCATCCTCCTTGAACTCTTCCTTCCATCCTCCCCCAAGCATCCCCGCCTACGCAACATATCACCACCACTGATCGCAAACCAGTCAGCGCATGTCCAAACCTCCATGTCCAAGTCAAAATAAAACACCAATCTTGTCTCCAAGTTTTTAACATGAAGTCGTTGTGTATATTAGCGTAGTAGTTCGAAAAGAGGAACAAGCAAGTCGAGTGGGACGGGGATGTTGATGGAGTAGAGGGGGAAATGGGAAACGAGGATTGTGAACTCGGGTTCTCATCTCATCGGAGCTGGGCGAAGAGAGATGGAAATCGCAAAACTTGCTTTCTTCACACATGACCTTTCAAACCACTAACAATCTCATCTACTCTTCTCTCTGAAAGGATGGACCCCCTCAAACCCTTCAACCTTCCCCTTCAAACCGAACCTCCTCTTCAAAAGACAAAGAAGAGAGAAAGAAAGGGGCTTTTACGGAAACGACTAGATCATTTCTCCCCTGGATACCGCGCCTGATTTCTTGTCCATGATGAGAAAGCAGCAGAAGAAGTAGTAGATGGGAACAATGTGAATCAAGAAGAGAATCGAATGTTTAAAGTCAGTGTTGGTCTTGCCCGAAATGAAAACGGCAGATGGATAACAGAGGATGAAAGAGAGGGATAGATTGTCGTGAGCATTGCATTCAGGGGATATTAGTAAAATGACTTAGGGATGGGGAGGGAGAGGTGGGAATGTGAGGAAGGAAGTTTATATCAGACCACGTCGCTGACTCCTTTCACAAATTTCGCAGAAAACCCGAATCATTCAACGAGTAACAACTCAGAACCACATTCCGAAAATCTCTACATCACCATCATCAGGTTTCTGGGGCCCTCCTCTTTTTTACTCCTCCTTTCTTTTTTTTTCTTTCCTCAAGTCAGTTCGTGCCATGGATCTCCTGCGATCAGATCGTACACGAGTGTGTTCAGCTCGGTTCGGGGGGGGTTGGGTTTGGTTTGTTTGGTTAACGATCGAGATGAGGGATGGAGGATGTGATGGGTTCGAGGAGAGGGGGGAAGGTGAAAAGTTGTATTATATTCGCCCTTTGAATAAGGGGAGAGAAAGAGCTGAATGATTAGAGCCGGTACCGAGAGCTAGCAGCAAACGAGAAATGTAAAGTAGGACTTCGACTAGAAACCCTTCGGCACCATCACCAACGTGCATCCACCCCGTAACCTCATCCATCTCATAACATCATCTTCCCATTGCTGCATACCCAATCCAACTTAACTCGCCCATTCCTAACTCCCCAACCTATCCAAGCCACCACCGCCCTAAACCCTCACAACTGTCGGCGTCCCCAGCCTCAGCTTCCTCAACCCCCTCCCCACCTCCCTCCCACAAATCACTCCTTCCCCACCGCCACCGGCTCCTACCTCCATCATGCCTACCTCCTTACCAATGGCATAACCGGCTGAGAAACTAATAGCGCTGAACAGTACCACCACCCCGGCACTCACCACCCAGGTCATTAGCGTCGGGCTGACCATCATCTCCCCTTCGCCACTCGCCCTCCGCTTTTTGCGCATTTCGCGGCGGTCCTTCGAGGTGGAAGCTTTCCGCTTGCCTTTATCATGGACGGAAGGGGATGCGCTTGTGGAGGATGAGGTTGAGAGGCGGCGGGCGGTGGGGCGTGCGTTGGTGCCGCCCATGACAACGGACTCGGGTATCATGCGGAGGGTGGAGGGTTCGATGCGGTTTGCGGATGGGTTGGGATTGCTGCGCTGGGCTTGCTCGCGTTTTGGGAGAGCGCGAGCGCAGGATAGAAGGGTAGAGAGGGAGGCGCGGAGGGCGGCGTCGTGGTCGGCTGCATGGGATGGGGATATCATGTTGTAAGGGGTATGGGACCGAGGGCTTTGGTTGGGGTAAGAATTTGCGGTTTGGCGGGGAGTAGAACCTCTGGGTGTGGAAAAGTATGGTCTTTGAGTTTCTGCTGAGCGGGCTTGGCGCGTTGTAGCGGATTGTGGGGGGTGAGAGAAAGCGTTAGGTTGGGGCCTAAAAGCTGGCTGGGCAGTGGTGACACCCAAGGTTGTGGAGTTTTCATCATCATCATCTCCACCTTCGTTCGAAGCCAGATCGTCGGATACTGAAGACGGCGCAGCAGGTGGACTTGTGAAATGGCGCTCAAGACCCTCGTTCGAGCTGTTCATTATGCGGTCGGATTCGCTCTCGCTTTCTTCGTATTCTTCCTGACTACTCCCTGTCGTGCTCACAGATCGGGGCGGACCAACGTATGGCGAAGATACACTTCGGGTCAAACGTCGTCTTCGGCGGGCATTCGACTGCACTCTGAGGCCGGTTGTAATGACATCGTCTGTTGCGGCTGAAGATAGCGAAGATGAGGAAGGTTGCGAGGATACTTCGATCCAAGATTCTGTATAATAATCGAATGAGTATATAGTGTTCATTGTGGCTGTCGACTTCTCCGCTTTCTTCATGCAAGTTGGCTGGAAGAGGAAAGCAGGAAGAGGATCGAGATCTTTGCTCCGAGCATCTACATACCATCTGACCGCAATCTCCTGACCCCAGAAGGTGATGGGGCGACGTTAGAGACATCCTCCACTTGCTGCGCTACACGAGCCCCGAGGTCTTCTCTCGCTTGAGGCAGTTTGTCGATGTTCGTTGGAGGCATCGTCATCGCACTATATAGTTCGATTGCTGCCTAATGAATCGCAACGAACAGTTGCTCGAACAATTGTTTGAATAAGAGTGGAGATGTCCTCGAATAATGCGTGCTTGTGTGTTCCAAGATCTGTCGCCTTGGGCATAAGTCACGCGGCGCTCTTTGTTCTGGTCGAGACGTCTTCGTCATATGCTGAAGATTCTGCTCAAGTATAGCCGGCTGCTGCCATCACAAACCAGTGAATGAGACACTGCTTCGTAACCCAGCTGTACTTGTATACAGACTGATGGTTGAAATGATCACACCGACTGGCCCAACAGTACTCGTAGTAGGATGGATGGACCCTGGCGGGTGACATCTACACTTAAATCATCGCGCCAATCGATAAGGGTTCGGGGCCTTAAGGTAGCTTAGAGATCAAGGATTTCGCACTGGTACCTTAGGTTGACATACCCACTGGATAGGAGCAAGCTCGAGGACTCTCTGATATGCTGGCAAGAATCTATCAGAGAATATTGACTGTCTGCATGAGCAGTTCACGGTATGATATGGTCGATGAACTTGATCGAATGGTCGGACCTCACAGGTACAGTAAACGCTTCTAGTCACCTGATCCTATAAATTGATCTTCCGGGATCCCATATGTAAACAATTGTATTGATTCCTCTATCTAACTGTAGCCTATCCTACAAGCATCTGTCGCATTATGTAGGAGCCCAGAAGCTGATATCCCAACGGACTGTGCAACCAAGTACCAAATATTGGGAAGCAACAGCTAGATCGAAAACAAAAACTTTTAGGACTGAGGAGATTCGGGAGGTGCAAGGAATTGCAAGAGCCCATCAGACATACAACGTGATCGCGGATACTTACCCAGAATGCCGTAAAGGCTAGAGGGAGGCTCGAATTACCTTAGAAGGTCATCTTCTTGCCCTGAAAGTCCCCGAAGCCACCACGGTTGGTTGAGCCTCCGCGACCTCCACGGCCTCCGCCACGTCCGCCTCCACGGCCACCACGGTCGAAGCCTCCACGACCGCGTCCTCCACCACGTCCTCCACGATCAAAGCCTCCACGGCCTCCGCGACCTCCGCGGGGTGAGTCGCTGTTGCTTGGGCGAGGTGTGGAAAAGTCAAGACGAACGGGACGCCCGCAGATCGAAGCGCCGCTCATCTTTTCCAGCGCCGCCGCTGCTCCATCGACTGAGGAGAACTGTACGTAGCCGAAGCCTTTGGGGTTGCCAGACTCCATGTCAGTGGGCAGGCGAACGCCAATCACGTCGCCGTGCTTCCCGAATTCTTCTCCGATGATGTCTTCAGTAGCCTCAAACGAAATGTTCGCGACGAAAATGGTGTCGCTTGGTGGACTCTTCTGATCTCCGTATTGCTTGACACGGTCTGGCCTATCGGCTTTGGGGGTGGAGAAGTCGACATTGAGAGCACGGTTGTCAACCAAAGCCCCATGCATAGCCTTCTGTGCTTTGATACCATCCTCAGCGTTGGTGAATTCGACATAACCAAATCTGCAGTACCGTTAGTGGGTATTGCAAGGACGATGACCAGATTTGCTTACCCTTTAGAGCGGCCGCTGTCCCTATCAGTGATGACCCGGACACCCGACAACTCTCCAAAAGATTCAAACTCTCTCGTAAGCCAGTCCTCATCTACGTTCCATGATAGACTGCCGACAAAAAGATTTCGCTTTGACGCATCGTCACCGGTACTCTCGGTCTTAACTTTCTTCGCGACAGGAGCGGCGTCGGCTTCCGCCTTGCGCTTCTTGGGGGCGGGGGCTTCTTCTTCCTCACTATCATCTTCAGATGAGTCCTCCTCGGATCCAGAAGACCCCTCACTGTCAGACTCCTCGTCGGAAGATGCCTAGAGACCAAGATCAGTCAAAAGTCCTCACTTATTCGCAGTGATTGAACATACGTCTTTCGAAGCCACCTTCTTCAATGCGCCGTTCAAGGCCTTGTGGTCGATAGCACCAGCAGCCGCTGGGATTTCATCAGCGCTTTCACCCTCGCTAGAATTCTCCCTGACATCATCCTCACTTTCTTCTTCGCTATCGTCCTCGCTATCTTCCTCGCTATCTTCCTCGCTGTCATCATCACTATCAGACTCTGCCTTTGCGGCAGCTCCTTTCTTCATTGCTTGAACTGGATTAGACTTGGACGCAGCAGGCTTGGCTTCGTCATTAGACGATGAGGAAGAATCGGAGCTATCATCTTCAACGGCAGCAGTTGGATTAGCCGAACCGTTCACCTTGACTCCGTTTGTCTTGGTAGCTGGCTTCGCCTCTGCGTCCGACTCATCATCGCTGCTCGCAGAGCTAGCGCTCGACATTTCCTTATCGCTCTCACTCTCGTCGCTGCTTGGCTCAGGTGTTGGCTCTTTCTTGGCTTTCTTGGCCTTCTTTTCTTCTTTCCCTACCTTGTCTGCCTTGATCGCAACTTGCTTTACTGACTCCATGGTTTTTGACTTGGGGGCCTGAGAACGGTTAGTAACACCGCCAGCCTTGAATGAAGAAATCGCCTTGACCTTGTCGGACTTGCCAGCCTTTACGGGCTGAACTGCTTTTGTCTTTGCCATTGTAATGAAGTTGTTTTCCTGTGATAGATAAGTCTGCAAGTTAGTGGACTGTGCCAGTAATATAGGAATACGTGAGTCAGGAGGATCTAGAAAACACGTACTCTCAGGAGCTATTCTTTGTAAATTGCAAACTCTGTTGATTGAAATTCAATCTCAGTAATTCAAGTGTTGAATTTCCTCGTGTGCGGCAAACCCTTCGATTGTCTGATAAGCCCACTAGCGTCAAAAGCCCACAAGCCCACAGAAGAATCCCTCAAGTCAGAAGCGTTGGAGCGCGACTGTTCAAGTATCTCAGAGTAAGGTGCGTATGCTCAAGAGCCCTCGGTAGTCAATGTATGCCCACTGATGTAGCTTGTCAAGTCAACCCTCAAGAAGGAACTAGTATTCCTGCCCACAGATAAGCTCTCAAGTCACAATTCTCGGACAACCTCAGATTTCTTTGGATGAACCCTCGAAAAGAAAACCCATAAAGGATGTTGAGTATCTAGAAGTTTTGCGTGATATGATAGTCAGAACATACAAAAGATGTATTGTATTGACTGGGCGAGTAAGAAGAAAATCCAGAAATTTGTGGGCGGGGTTTCGAGCTTTTGAGCTTTGAGAAAAATTCCCTTGACCGCCTTCTTGGCATTTTGCTAATGCAGCCTCATACGCTAGTGGTAACGCCGAAGATTGTTCCCTGAAAGTCGTGTTGACCTCCAAAAGTACTCATTTATTGACTTTGAATTTTGATAAGAGAATGGCGTCTCTCCACAAGCCAAGAAGGAAGGCCAACGGGCCAAGCTCTTCAGCGCCTATAAATCGACAAGATGTCCGGACAACGTCTGGGCAGGCCCCGGAATTTCCATTGGAAGCCTTCCTATGGCCTGCAAAAACCTCGACTTCACAGTGGATCCTGTTGCCATTAATTCTAATGTCCGTAGGTCTATTTCGATGGACAGCTGGCTTCTGGGGCTACTCTGGCTTTCGAACGCCCCCAATGCATGGAGATTTTGAAGCTCAGAGGCACTGGATGGAGATTACAACGCATCTGCCAATATCCCAATGGTACTTCTACGATCTTGAATATTGGGGTTTGGACTACCCACCCTTGACGGCATACCACAGCTGGCTCCTTGGAAAGATGTGAGGATGGCATATGGTACTACCAAGAGTCGGGCAGTCTGTTGCTAACAGCAATCACTAGCGGATCCATCATTAATCCAGCATGGTTCTCCTTATTCTCGTCCCGAGGCTTCGAAGACCAACTGCTCAAGGTATACATGCGGGCTACAGTTCTCGTCTCTGAATACCTCATTTACATCCCCGCGGCCATCATCCTTATCCGCAATTTGTCCCGCTTGCGCGGGATCAACAAATGGAAAGGCTCAGTCGCACTAGTAGCTATACTTATGCAACCCTCCACTATCCTCATTGACCATGCACACTTCCAATACAATACTGTCATGCTAGGTTTCGTACTCGCAAGCATCTCCAGTATGCTCGCAGGTAGACCCCTTTGGGGCTGTGTGTTCTTCGTTGCAGCTCTTTCCTTTAAGCAGATGGCACTCTACTATGCCCCTGCTATATTTGCGTACCTCCTCGGCTCATGCCTAGCCCCACGGCTCAATCTTCGCCGCTTTGTTGCTATTGCGGGTGTTACTGCTGTTTCCTTCGCCGTCATGTTCGGCCCCTTGCTCCTAGGTGCTCTATACGACAATCATCGCGGCATATCACCAACCCCCAACCTCAAAACCCCCCCTCTACCTTCTTATCTGTCTTCTCTCCCAATCACCCTCGATACGAAAGCATTCTATTACCCACTCCTCCTTCAATTTACCCAATCTCTCCACCGCATTTTCCCCTTCGCCCGCGGCCTCTTCGAAGACAAGGTTGCAAATGCCTGGTGCGTTATCCATACCGTCCATAAATTGAACCGCTATTCGATCCCTCTCCTCCAGCGCGCCTCGCTCACAGCAACATTCATCTCTATCCTACCTACCCTAATAACGATATCTTACTTCCCGCGCAGAGAATTACTGCCGTGGGCAATGGCTAGTACGGCATGGGGCTTCTATCTTTGCAGCTTTCAGGTGCATGAAAAAAGCGTGCTATTACCTCTACTCCCAATGACCGTCCTCTTAGGTGGTGAGGCAGGTTTAGGAATCGAGATTAGGGCGTGGGTGGGTTGGGCGAATCTGCTGGGATGTTGGACGTTGTTTCCACTGTTGAAGAGGGATGAGCTGAGGGTACCTTATTTCGTCCTATCGCTGCTCTGGGCTTACCTGTTGGGTTTACCGCCGACATCTCTTTCGCTATACTTCGGACGGCAGTCAAGGAAAGGTGGCCTTTCGATGCCGATTAAGATATTGCATCTTGGCTTCTATACTGCAATGGTCGCATGGCATTTCGTGGAAGCATTTGTGGAACCACCGCAGGGAAAGCCGGATCTTTGGGTCGTGCTGAATTGCATCATCGGAGCCGTAGGGTTCGCGGTGTGCCTCCTTTGGTGCTCGTGGCAGTTGATACTGAGGAGTGGGGTTATGGATGAGTATTTGGGGTTTCGAATGCGGGTTGAGAGTGAGAAGAAGAATGAGAGGAAGAAGAAGCAGTGATAGTCTCTCGACGGAGAATTCCCGTTCTAGCTTCTCAAGATACCCTGTTCATATAAACATACACCGTTGTACAATATCCTACAATACTCGCCAGAGTTGCGTCACACCCTCTATACATGCAGCCGTAAATGCCATTCAATCGCGCCAACCTAATGCATCAACCCCTTCTTCTCCACCAGCATCTCAACCCGAAATCCATGCCCCCGAGGCACCACCTCGACGTTCAAACCCCTAGGCGATCTGAAACCCAAACCCCCTCATACAACTCCTATACTTCTCCACCATGCCCTCGCATTCCCGTTGCGGATCCTGCGCTGTGGAGAACAACATGCACTCGTCTCGGGAGGCCTTTTCGTCTTTGCAGACGCAGCAGGGCTGGGGAAGAATGTGTGTTAGCCTTTCATCAACTTCTGTAGCGCTCTCATATCGTATCTGGGGCATGCGCGCAAGAGGAACGAAGAGGAGCTATTGTGGGGGGAAGCGTGGGTATTGGCATTGCGCGTGCGGATAGGAGAGGAAATGTACTTTCACAGCAGCAGCAGCGGTACCAGGCGGTTTCAGATCCGAGGCCATGTTCGTTGCTGTGGTTGGTGCTGTGGAGGTGATCAGAGTTTGCGGATTTGCTTGAGATGGCTGGGGGGATACTTACTGGCTTGAGAGGTGGTGAGCGTGGACGACATTTTAGAGGTTTGGGCTGCAGTAGGCTGGTTTGTAGTGGGCAGGGTGCTGTGGGTATTGCTGCTGGTGCTGGATGGCGAATTGAGATGTTGATGTCGATCTCGAATGGATTTCTCAGCGGCGGATCGAGCCGGTAGGGCTGGGCTTGCAATAGAGTTTAGCTTTTCTAGGCTCCTTTACCCTGTCTGCCATGACATTTTCTTGAGATGCGACTTCGATAACTTTGCTTTCGTCGAGATTTTATGAGAGTTTTATGCCTTACGATGCTATGTCGCCTGTCTGTATGTGGCTTGCGTCTGAAAGCACGTGATTTAATTGAAGCTATATTGGCGCTATCATCAAGATATTGTGTGCATCAAAGCATGTGACTCACTGCATCGAGTGCAACCTATAAAGGAAGCAACTGGTATGTCCAAAGCACAGAGGAAATATGTCTGAAACAACTTTGCCTGGTGGACACGAGATCACAGTCAGAACAGAAAGACTCCTGCTTCGTCCAATGCGAACGGAAGATGACAAAGACATCTTCGCTCTGAGATCTAACCCAAAGGTTTTCTACTGGACGTGAGTGAGGATGGAAAATGTTTGACTCCATAACTCCATTTACTGAGTAACCACAGCACTCCAGAAACCGACATCTCTCAGACCCGTGAATGGATCCAAAAGAGGCTGTCCAATCCTTTGTGCTTTAACTTTAGCATTGAGCTTCTACCTACCACTGAAACCGAGGACGACGCGCAAACATCGTCAGGTCGAGATCTTGTAAAGGCTATAGGTCTATGTGGCGGACATTCTCTTCCTGAGATTGGCTATATCTTTGACCCTTCCTACTGGGGTCGAGGATATGCCACCGAAGCTCTGAAGGGATTCCTTCAGGTCTACTGGGGTACTTGGCCTAAGGGGCATCCTTTGTTGGAAGGCGAGGAGAGAAATTATCTGAAGGCGATTACCGGAAAGGATGGTCATGCTAGTATGGCGGTTCTGAGGAAGTGTGGGTTTGAGTTCTGGAAAGAGCAGGAAGAGGAGAATGATTATGAAGGGAAGGTCATGGTTTTGGCTTGGAGAATTTCGAGGCCGGGTTATGCGGAGAAGGAATGATTTCCAGGAGAATTCGACATCTCTTCGCCCAGTGATCCTAATTTTCAATGTAGATGCGAAAATATCAGAAATGGAATTTCACATGCATGCACCCCTAGCAACACACATCCCACCTTTTGACTCCTTCACTTTCAAATCACCAATTCTTGCACACTACCGGAGCATACTTCCTCTACCACAAAATTACTACACTCTACAATCATGGCGACCAAGCCAGACACCAATGTTTTGAATGACTCCACAAACTCCATAAATTCCAAAGACACAAGAGAACCCCTCGAACCCCCCGACTCCGAGTCCCGCAACCACTTCACACTCTCGACCTCCTCCCTCCGCCTCGACACCGCCTCCGACATCCAACCTCACATCCAACCCCTTGTCAACTCTACAACAATCACCTCCATCCACCTAGGCGGCAACACCCTCGGCGCCCCTGCCTGTGCGCACCTCGCCCCCCACCTCTCCTCCCAATCTCGCCTTCACACCGCCAACCTAGCTGATATATTTACCTCACGACTGCTTTCTGAGATTCCTCCAGCCCTCTCCTCCCTCCTCACCGCCTGCCTAAAACTCCCCAACCTCCACATCATCGACCTGAGTGATAACGCTTTTGGCTTGAACACCCAAGCGCCGCTGGTCGAATTTTTGAAGGAGCATGTGCCGCTAAAATGTCTAATACTCAATAACAATGGCTTAGGGCCTGAAGCCGGTGCGAAGATTGCAGATGCATTGACGGAGCTGGCGAAGAGAAAAGAAGAGGCAAGGAAGGAGGGGAGGGATGTCCCCAACCTGGAAACCATAGTATGCGGGCGTAATCGCTTAGAAAGTGGAAGCATGAAAGCCTGGGTCCGAGCTTTCCAAGCCCATACCCACATCAAAGAAGTCCGCATGACTCAAAACGGCATCCGCCAAGAAGGCATCTCGCTCCTCCTCCGAGACGGCCTCAAAAGCTGCCAAGAGCTCGAAGTCCTAGACCTGCAGGATAACACCTTTACGCTCTCCGGGGCCCAGGCCCTGTCCTCGGTGGTTGGCGGCTGGGCCTCCCTCCGCGAACTAGGTGTGGGCGACTGCCTCCTTGGCGCCCGCGGCACGGTTGTGGTCGCTGAGGCCTTAGGCAAAGGCGAGAACAAGCATCTGAGGACGTTCAGGGCGCAATACAACGACATCGACGCCAAGGGCGCCAAAGCCCTTTTCGTAGCTACTGAGAAGGGCGGGCTAGAGGGACTGAGGAGGGTGGAGTTGAACGGCAACAAGTTCTCCGAGGATGACGAGGGTGTCGAGGGGTTACGAACATTGCTTGAAAAGAGGAGAGAGGATGCGGGAGTGGATGATGCAGGGGGTGGGGAATGGGGCATGGACGAGCTGAGTGATTTGGAGGAGGAAAGTGAGGACGAGGATGAAGGAGGAGACGATGGCGAAGACGAAGACGACGAGGAAAAGGAGGAGGAGAGGGAAGAGATTCTCAAGGACGCGGATGAGGAGGAGGCGAAAGAGGTACCGCAGGAGAAGGATGCGGATGTGGACGAGCTGGCGGAGAGGTTGGGGAAGGAGCTTTAGAGAGAGGGGTGAGGGGGGAGGGAAGGAGGGTGTTTAGATGGGGTAAAGGGGTTTGGATGGCGTTGGTTATAGCATTTAGATAGATAGATAATGGCAGGGTTGTAAGGTATGCTGCATGCATTCTCTCTTTTCTCGTTTTCTAATATACGTCGCATTTTACGTCATCTAATACCCTCCTCAAATAACCTCTCCAACCCCCATCCCCCCGATTCCTCCAAACCCAATCACGACTCAAACCCATCAACAATCCCCCCACCCCCCTTCCCTACATGGACGCCTCAACTCCCCTCTCGCCAACAACGATTTTCCAATTGATAAGGGAGCAAGCCGGGGGATCATTGAGTGTGTGGGGGATACGAAATGGATAAAACGCGGACATGAGGAGGTGAAGAGGTGGTTTTTTGATGGCTTGTCGCTGATTTGCCAAATTGGTTATAATGCTTGCTCGAGAAAAACCCGCCGTACGGCGTAAATGTGTGAGCTGGGTAATCTGTTTCAAAATGGCTTTTAAGCAAATTCGGAACGGTTTGGAAATATGTATACTAATTACTACGGCATCGAATGCATCGTTTCGCGTCACTTTTAACGTTTTACCCAAGTTAAGATACCCGCTTTCACATCCAATACCAGACAGACTTCTAGAGCTCTTCCAACGGCATCGTCGACTGAACTATTCCGAGTCATTGTGATCACTATCGCTGCGCATTTTGCTGACTGTTTCTTTGGCTCTTGCGTGGCCAGAATGGAAAGATCGTTCGTGTCGCTTTAGCGGGAGTAGGGGACAGATCGAGACGGTGGGCTGCTTGCGAGATGGCGAGAGATATGGTGTTGTTTCGAGATGGACGGGGGGGACTCACCATTGGATAGAGTCTGTTCTTCTAGTCGGGAATATAGTGATGTGCTTGGAGCTCTTTTCGCAATAGCTGTAAAGGAGAGAAGATGGGTGTGTGCTTGGCAGATAGCGGGAGAGGTAGGCTGTTGAGAATGCAGAGGAAACGTTTGGTTTGTAGCGAAGTAACAGTGAAAGAGGGCGGTAGTTGTTTGCTCGCAGGATAGGGGTATGAGCTCAATGTGATGTCAAAACGAAGAGGTGAAAACGATCTTTCGAAATCTTGTTTTCTATTTGATTTGACGTTGTTAAACATAGGTAAAGCTGATCGCTCGAAGATGTCCCCAGACCGTATGCAATGTGAATACCCCAACCCGTCCAAATATCCACAGGACTATGTTGGAATCTGAGCAGCTGGACGCTTTTTCAAAAAGACCCTGGACTCCTCTTCACTGTGTCGTTGGGAAGCTCTGGAGTTGGCTGGTAGGCACTAAGCTCTCCACCAGGTGAATTTATCGGATATGCCTCTTTGTATGCGGAATTTGGAAGTTCGTAACCTAAGTTCTTCTTGAGATCTTGATTCGTACGTTTTTCTCGCCAATATAGGAATGAGGCTCTGCCAAGAGCTAGCAGTAGAGGTATGCCGATTCCGAGACCAACCCCGAGGCCAACCTTCAAGGCACTAGCAGTGCTAGCGGCGGCGGCGATGCTCGTTGATTTAGACGGCTGGGATGAGCAGTCGGGACTAGAACTAGCAGCGCTTGAAGAATTCGTGGTGTTGAAGGAAGAGCTAGAGTTTGAGCTTGTTGTGGGGAATTGCTGTAGTCTTGCAGTTGGCACCAGCGTCATTCCTGGAGCAAAGTCCGAACCATTCTGTATGAGATCTCCGGATTTTGGGGTCCGTCGTCTTGGCAGCAGCTCGTTACGTTGTCTCCCGTAGAGCAGCACCAGTCGTCATTATTGCAACGATAAAGTGTGCTTATGTCATTCTTAATTCCGATAGCTAGAGAAGAAGGTTTAGTCAACGACTCTGGAAGTGCTATACGATACAAAACATAAGCCATTCGACAGACATGCTTGGCCATCTTGACAGCAGTGATTCACTGGCGCGGTAGAGTTGCACGGACTGTAGTTCGTTGCCACTGTACCATCATGAAAATGGCATTGCTGTTGAGCTCTCGCAGGAGACATAATGAAGATAAAAGAAAAGAGGAGCGCAACCCTCAAAGTGGAGCAGCAGCGTATATACATGGCGTTCAGAGTTGGATAGGAAACACATAGGAAATCAAACGATTCAAATCACAGCGAAGGAAGTAATGTAGTGAAAAAAACACCTAGGCCAAGGGATACAGTAACCCTGTCTAGGGTTCCACGATAAGGTAGGGTTAGGCCTTGGCTCGAATCCTTTGAATCCTTTGAATCTTCCAGCGTCGAGGGCTGGTACTAGGTTATGCCGTGTCCGCATAATTGTACGGAGTACTCTCCGTAGAGATGAGTTGAGCGCGAGAGGACATGATTTTTTCCAAAGTTTCAACAGATGAGTAGGTAGTAAACCATCGAATAAGTCCCCGAGCGGGATGTTGGTAGATACTGGCCAGAACAATTGGGCGTAAAGTCAATAATCTCTGTCACCTCAACCTGCCGACTTCAAAATCCGCCCTCTGGTTTGCGACACCAACAGCGTGCTTTTCATGGGGGCAGTGAGTTTTTTGAATACCTGTTGCTGAGTATGTTCTTGCTATACAAATGAGGATGCTTGTGCGAAATATCGATGTTGGAAATAGGGAACAGCCCAGTACTGTTAGTCTGTTACCCCTGTGGTTAGTACCTTAATTTCCGCTCCGAGCCCTGTAGGGCTGGGGCTATGGGTTTCAGCGTTCCTACTGTAGTTCAACCCCAATATACATGCTCCGTCTGACCCTCATATACCCAAAAAACAAAGGCCGACATGTCACCAGTCCGACAAGTCTAAGTGGGTATTTGATTGTGTTGATGTGTGCAAACACTAAAACAATACTCGACAGTTCCGGTAGAGTTTTGTGCTATGAGAAGAAATGAAGGATCGTGGGGTGTTAACCAGGACGCACTTGATTAAATCGCTACCTCGCTGCTGTGCTTCCAGGATTAACAATTACAAAGTTCCCTGAGCGAATAGGGAAGCGCGGATCAACATCCCAAAACAATATATCCCGTAACCTGTCCATCACAAACTCAAATCCCACCTCCCCACCCCCTTCCCCCTGTCCCTCCCTCCTCCTCCTCCTCCTCCTTAATAACCCTCCACATCACCCCACCCTACCAAACTTTCGGCCCAAAATGCTGTCCCTTGGGCAAAACCTTCTGAATCGCCGTATCCTTGATATCGCTCGTATTCAACGCAACGGTATTCCCCCACCAGTGCGGCGGTTTCACGCTCGTCAGCTGCAGCGTCAAAAAGATGACGATCGTGCATATCGCCAGCCCGATGTCCAAGCCCGCTGACGTGATATAGTTATACCGCATCCACCACCCGCGATACTTGTTCTTGATATGCTTGTTGAACAACCAGCCGACAGCGGCCCATGGGAGATAGTTCAGGGGGGTAGCAGGCGGTAGTGCGCCCGTGCCGGAGAATATGAGCGGCGCGTTGAGGTAGCGGATATTTGATTTCGGCCAGGTGCGTGCGGCGAGGTAGATGATGATGGGGGTGATGGCGCCGACGATCCAGAAGTACATGAGGGAGCTGTAGATCTGGCCGGGGGAGAAGATGCGGCCAGGGCCGATGAGGCCCCAGATGATGGAGGCGTTGAAGAAGACGCGGCCGTTGGGGCAGGTGAAGTGAGAGACTTGTTTAGCTGAGCAGACGTCTTGGATGGCGCCGAGGGCCCACTGCAAGGTATTCACGATTAGCTTTGCTGCTACTATCTTATGGTGGACTCATGAGCTATAAAAACGTGCTTGCAAACTATACGCTCCCAGACATGTCGCAAAGCTCATGATTAGGTTTGGATTGGGTGCGATCAACTCCGAAAACATGCTTACTTCCAATACTGCAACTTGGACGAAGCAGGACCAAATGGTTGCCACAGTTTGGGCGGCGCTAAAAGGAGGTGAGCATTATTCGTGCATGGAAGGATTGTGAGGAGATGGGCTTACAACATGGTGCGTGGAGGGACTTTCATATAGTGACCCAATTTGAGGTCTTTGACGAAGGCGAGGGCTTGGTACATGGTGATGTAGCCGTAGGTTTTGAAAAGCATCATTGCCGTAGGGAGACCGGGTTGCATGTAGCCAATGATAAATTCTGGTGACTCTTTAGTACCGACATCAAAGAGATCCAGGGCCCCAGAAGCATACCAGTAAACACGTTAAGACCAATCTCTATATTTGTAAAAGCATATATCATGCCGATTGGCACTGACCAGATGAGCGAAATCAGAAGCGCAATGATCAGAGCCCACCAAGCAAGATAGGTAGGATAGGCATATATCGTTGCAAAAGAAAAGCCGATCATGACCACTAATAAGATGCCATACCACCAATCTGGGGCTTCAGGGTATTTGCGCATTAGCCGAGTATGGATATCCTCCTCGTCAGCCCTTGAAGCTTTGAAACGGTGATATATCTCCTTTCCGTGGAATAGAGCGGTATGAACTATGACAGCCGAGATCCCGGCGAAAGAGAGACCATACGCAATAGAAAAGGTAGTGGACAAGAAAAGGGGTGAATAGGCCTTGTATTTTGCCTCGTCAAAGGTGTATTTCGGCGTTAAGATTTTTGTGACGTTGTAAATGGATCCAGTGTTATCGTAGGAATTAGAATCGCTCATAGGTAGATAGGCATTCCACCAGTGGCCACTATAATGAATACCGATGGCAGTGAACCAGTAGAAAAGGATCAGACCGATCAAAGTATTGGCGATAGCATACCATGGAGCGACAAGAGGACTAAAGATATACCCAGCAATGTAGGTCCAGTCCAAGGTCATGGGCAGCAGTGAGAGCCCGGTTACCCCTCCAAACAATTGGTTAACCACAACGTTGTGAGGCTTAATCCATGTGATCCATGCAAACACCGAGAGGCACTGGGTTATCCAGCCAGGGAACCAGTACCACACGAAAGAGCCAACAAAGACGTAGAAGAAATATCGATAACGGGAGATCTTCCACCCATTCGATTCCGCAGGGTCGGTGTGCGAGTGATCGTGGAGGGCATAGAAGAGCGAAGTGTTGACCAAATCGAAAGGCCAGATCATAGCAGCTTGGCTTTTATAAGCCAATATTTTATGTGGGAATGCAATTGTCAACTGACCTGGCTTTACCAAGAATCTCCGCAGGATTCCCGCTATCCCATAACTGTTATAAAATATTAACTTGATTCAAAACTGAATGTATGAGATTTCTACTTCCCCTATCATCTGAGTTGATAAACACAGGAGTAAGGCAAACCCCCACCCGAGGTCCTGGCGGTAAAAGGCCCTTTGGGCTAGAAGTGTATCCGTGGCGTACGCAGCGCCAGTACCAAACGTACAGTTGGCCATGACCACAATGACGGTGTGTTCCTTCATGTTGAAGGGTCCCGGGTTGAAGTTGAACTTAAGCTTACCGACCCTAAATTGGCGATTTGGAAGAGTGTATTGCCATGCCAATCCCAGTGGCCATGCGACTAACTGGGCCACGAGAGACGATATGATGAGCTGAGGTGCACGCATAGAGAATAACATATTTAGGCCAGAACCGAGAGTGGTAAGGACCATACCAATAACCCATGCCCGGATGGTGTTTGCTGGTGCATCTTCATCATACTATACAGGTAGATTAGCAAATATACACGAATTAGATCTTAGTAATTCCCACATTGCGAACAGCAGCGCGGACTTCTGGATAAGGTGAGTTGTCTTCGAATAAATGGACCAAGTTCAGTTCCTTCCCAAGATCGCCGGTATGGTTGGCTTCGTCAAGCTCTTGAAGAGTATCCTGGGGAAGGTTGGGATCCCACTGATGCTCTCTCTCTAGATCTTCTACCTTACGATTCGCCTCAAGTTCGGTCTCTGCGCTGACCTGAACTCCAGAAGCAAGGCCTTTGTCTTTCTCGGTTCTACCGCCCGAGCTTGACCCTGAGTCAACCGACCTAACAGGTTCTCCATCGACGGTAGAATCGACTCTGTCGGACTGACGGAAGCTGAACCTCTTACCAAAGAGCCCCATCCTTGTTATTTGATCGTGAACGGAAGAGAAGCCAAAGGAGGAGGAGAAGAAGAGATGATCGCAGTGGTATCTATACACATTGCGCAACCTCTTCCCAAGAGTGGAACATTATCCGTTGGAAGAAGAAACCACACAATCCTTTTCAGCTTATCGTGAGAGGGGGTAAGATCTTTGGACGATTCTTCCATGTAGGTACATATGTAACACCCATAGAGGAATGGAGAAATGCATGCCTGATTGGGGTGCATGCCTGAGCAACGTGCATGCCTGATAGATGTGCATGCCTGATAGATGTCAATGCCCCAAGTAAGCTAGTTCGCTTGGTGACGGCGATGACAACCTGCCGCATTAGCATTAGCCTGCCCTCTTTCTATTAGCCAATTCATCGATTATGCTAAAATCGCATATTTCAGAACTTATAAGGCAGAGAAACGTTTCGCAGCTCGCGGTAATCGTCTACCATCGTCAACGAGCTTGGTAGATTAATGGTTCGTCATGTTTCTTATCAAAAACACGATCACTATAACAAACGGGGTTCGTGGCACCGGGATTGCGCGATCATATTACTGCCATATCCAATGGGTTGCCAGATCCTATCATTAATATGCGGTTATTAGACCGGTAGCTTGCAGTATGCAATGAAAAATATACGCCAAGGGCGGAGTCTGCTAGCTGCGATAACGAGTCCTTTGCGATGTTTCCGCCGTTTTTCCTTTTGAAATGAATCGAACAGAACATCAGTCACGAAGTATTATATCTTGGCAAATGCGAAGTAGGGTCGTTCTTCCCGGTCTCAGAAGACCGAGGCATGAGCGCATGCAGGCATATGTCCGACTGTTCAAGAAGCGTCATGCAGCCATAGACTTAGGGACTTGTTGTTTGGTAGAATCTAATTTTCTCTGATCAGCACCTGAAACCACGGATCAAATCTGACGAGTGCTGATAAGGAGATTGCTTGATCTTGCTGTATTGTGCATGTGAAGTTTCTAAGAGACCGTCATCCTGGGTCCTTCATCTTTACAACCGTGTCTGGCGGGCTGTGTATTCCCAGCAATGATCGAATGTAAGCGGATCATGCATACTTCCAGCGAGCATTGACATGATCATGGAAGTTTGTCTCAAGTAGGTTGTTCCACCAAATCATCTATGTGATATCGATGGGCCTTTCCACCTGGAGCATTGCTGGAAGAATCGAGGCAGGTTAGCAGAAAGCTGGAGACCCGTAAGTAAGGAGAATCCAGAACAGGGACGAGGCACGGACTATAAGTACACCCATATACCAATCTTTAGTTCGTTGACAAAATGATCCCCACCTGCTATCGGCATTCGAAGTAGAATGCTATAAGCAACGCGTACGACACCCGCAATGCAAGAGGATTGGCCAACTTCGAACACGGGCACAAGGGCTAGCTTTCTCTTCGTCTGCATCTGTAACCGCTATGTGATGGGGATAGGAAGAACTAGAATTGAGATATCCCATAGTACGTTGATGGATCCCGAGGCGACTTGGACGGCGTCTCGGTCAATGCAGTATCCTGGATAGCTTGATCCCATAGCATTCGCCTATGAGTACATCGTTGTAATTAGCCCCTTGTATCATCTCGCATACGATGTTGGGGAGATATACTCACGTGGAAAATATAAACAAGCCATCCAAAAAAACAGTACACAACGTTGGTCGAGAGGAGCATACGGATAGTATAGTAGAATGTGCTACAACGCCGGTGTACCGCAAATATGTTGATGTACTGTAATACTATTGAGGTTCTAATCAGGACTACAACGGGACCGTAGAATTCAGATCCGATATGTGTGAGCTGCGTTCCCAGCTCATGAATCAGCCCAGCTGCATGTGCGACAAGGCTTGTTCGAGATTGGACCTACAAAAGCATTGTGCACCGCTCCGTACGGACACTTGTGAGTTGTATTTTCACACAGAAGACAAATCTATTCGCGTTTCTGAATGAGGGAGTACAGATGTACAAAATGCTTTGTGTCAGATGAAAGAATGAAAGCTGCACTTTAGGATCGATCCGGAATCAAGGAGCAGGTCGCGATGCTGTTTAGAAGATTCTATGATGCTGTGAGTGCTTCCTCAACGGGTGTGGTAGTAAACAATGAAGATCGGCTGCTAGTATCAGAGGATATAGCGTCAACTGGACCAGTGAAAGTGCCAGGGGACAAATCGCCTCCTGCCTTTTTCCCAGGGCCAGAAAAAAATGCATTCTTTTTCAGTCTTCCGGAGGCTATCGTGTGTCTTGTTGATTGCCGTCTTGGGTTATTCGCCTAGACAAGTATTCAATCTCAGCCGACACTCTTGAGCAACACCCAAGAGAATGGGAGAGGAAGAACGCAACGTAGCATCTTTACAATTTCCATACTGATATCCCATCGTTGAGAATAGAGCAAGAAGACCCTTCTGGAAGGGGTCCATAGCATGACCCTAAACCACAAGGAAGACGGGGACTTGATCAGGCATATGATCCAGCATGTGGTGCTGCTTCGACGGTGGGGTGCTTCGCTGCGCGTCATTGTTCTCTATTGATATCCCAATTGGGTAGAATTTGATGTTGATTTCGATCGACCTGCTCGTTTCGCCCTGGTGGTTGTCTGCGGTCCATACCGCAAGTGATAGGACGGCCCCTTGGATCTGCCACGGGCCTTTGGTTCTCGAAACTGTAATCTAGGCTTTTATAATAGTGTCAATCGATGCTTGCTCGCATTCACGAGAGACTTGGTTCTTAATCTCTGGTCTTAATAAGGAAAAGGGCCCCCGTCGAATTGCAGGGATGAGGAATATAAAGCATCAAGTCTGCGACTACCACCCTTGATCCTGCAAGCCCCATGACATCTCCGTTTGGAGCACAAGCTGGGCTTCTGACCGCAATTACGAATTTTATTCTCATCCTTTCGAGTTCTTGTTATAATAGTAATCTATCGGAAAATGTGAGATATTGATTTATTGTCTGCACAGCTCGGCACTGTCGATTGTCCACTTGAACTTGCCAACATGTGGTGGCATGTCGGAGGTATAATATAGGTAGCACAAAACTCCGGTATGCCTATCAGCTTATAGAGTCATTAGGTTCAATGCTTTGTTGTACTTTACACGAAAGACTGGGACTCCATGCGTGGACCTACTCGGCTAGACCGTTGTTAAGATATTTGTGCGTCTAAATGTTGAGAGTGAAATATTTCCTGCCAGCGTACTTCTTGTACTATGCTCTTGCGGCACACTTGGATGCATGGACCACGACTTGCAGGTACCCTGAATACCGTTTATCCATATAAACAAGTCGACCTTTTGTAGACGCTTACTATGATCAACTCACATAACTTGCAACAACCATCCTAACCACCTTCCCTCCTCCGCCCCCTCCCCATCCTCTATCATAACTACCTCATCGTCTTCAAAAAATTCGCCTCCTTGATACCCTTCCTCCTTGCATTCCTCATCGCCACCCTCAAAGCATCCCGTGCCTGCTCCGCCTCTCCTTCATTGCCGGCTGGTAGGTCAATGCTCTGCTGCTCGAGTGGAACGATGGGTAAGAGAGACGAGGGATTATCGACGGCGGCTTTGCGGGCGGCTTTGGCGGCTTTGCGGCGTTGTTTTTGGGATTTTGCTGGTCGGCGGGGGTCAGTCAGTGTGACGCAGTGGGGGAAGGGAGCGATGTGAGGAGGGGGGCTTAGTAGGGTTGTGCAGATGGTCATTGTGTTTCAAGAACCCAGCATCTAGACTAGATCTTTAAAGGCATCTGCTTCGCCGGGTGCACAAATCCGTAATGAGATTTCGCTCTCTCGTTCTCCCTCCCTCCGTGTAAACATAACAAACACCATGACTCACCAAACTCGTCTGCCCCCTCTTCCACAGCCCTGACCCCACTGACCTTCTCAGTCTTATCTAATAGCCCCCAAAGCCATTCCGGGTACTCATGATCCTCCTTCGCGACTGGATCGTCTTTGCCCTTTAGGTATCCCAATCCTTTCAATCGCGTGCCTGCTTTAACGCTACTTTTAGGCGCAGGTCGACTTGAGATTGCTGATGAGTCTGGAGGAAAGTCCGGGGAGTGAGCAGGCGAGGGTGTAAATGGGGTAGAGAAGGGTTGCGCAGCGGAAGTGGAGGTTGTGGGTAGAGGGTCTTCGGTGGAGTGTGGGAGGTTTTGGGAGCGTATGGCGAAGGTGGAAGATAAAAGTCGGATAGGGAGAACACGGGGAATAGATGAGAGTGCGAGGCGCCGTGCGCATTGAGAGCAGATCATGTTGGAAGTTCAGGATAAAGACGAAAGATCGAAGGTTTGGAAGTTTCCAAAGTCATAACGCTTAAAGGGGCTTAGCGTTGCAGCCTCGGTCTAGATCCCGCCGAAACCTTCGCGACTCTCCCTCTCCCATGAAGAACTACACAAATATTGACCAACAACAAACCACTTCAGTACAGTTCTGTGACCATGGGAAGGAACAAGAAGCGTAAGCACGCGCAGTACGCCCAAGATCTGTTCCCTGAGGGTGGTGTTAGCACCATTGGCGTAGGAGCAACACTCGCACATCTCCAATCACCAGAGCTTCCTTTTCAAGGCGCAAGTTTCGCCAGCCCTTCACATAAGCATGATCTGGTTGAAAATGGGCAAGGTTCAGATCCAGAGAAGTGGACTTATGTCGGAAAGGGTGGGAAAAGGCAAAAGAAGGACCATCAGACAATGAATGAAGGGAAACAAGGCAAAAGCAAGGGCAACTATCCAGGTTTGACTTTTGCTGCGCTTCACAAGCTTCAATATGGCATTAAGATTAGCGATCTACAGAATCTTGCTCTATACTGTCTCGCAGACGGAACGAGCCCGCAATGGGTAGCTGTGAGGCACCATAACAATGTTAAGAGAGCTGTGGTTTTGTTCGTGCCGGGCCTGGAAAAAGGCATGTTCAAAGGAAATATTGCGTTGGAGGAATCCATATCCATGGCTGAAGATGACGAGACACCTGCTGAAATCTACAACAACAATGATGAATCTGCTAAAGACAACTCTGATTCAATTGTAACTAGCATTACAAAGAATCTTGAAGATTCCGGTTTCAAACGTGTTGCAACAAGTCCAGATGAATATCTGCCTACTCGACTAGAGCCCGAGAAGCTTGCCCCACCTCTGAAGCCTCTTGCGGATATATTCACGCACCTGTGGCCGGTGAAGGCACCAGGAGACGATAAGTATTTTAAAGTCCACTCACCATTGCATGCTATGCTTACATCACACATCACAAAGTCTCAAGAGGAAAAGAGAGCCGAAAAGGAGACAAAAGAGGGCAAGCATTGGGAAGATAAGCGGACACCAATCACTGCATTCATTGCTTCCCAGGAAGAGTTGCAAGAGAATGAATATTTATTGCACCCTGTCTACTTCAAAACTCACCAGGACAAACTCTTCGAGGAACTGCGAAGGCACGATGCAAAGCAGACCGAGCAATCTGGGTGGGTAGACACAATGGTGAACAAGCTTGGAGATGGGGATGTCCCAGACAACGATATTGAGAAGGGCAGCTTGACAGCCGGGCGCTCTGTCCTTGCTATGGACTGCGAGATGTGCAAGGTAGATGGGGGCGAGCTGGCTCTGACTCGCATCAGTATAGTTGATTGGGATGGCAGCGTTGTCCTAGATGAGCTTGTTAAGCCGGAAAGGGCAGTCATTGACTATCTGACACCGTGAGAGACGCCGTTCCTGTTTAACCCTAATACTGATAGAATTTGCAGGTTCTCGGGCATCACCGCAGCTAAGCTTGGTCCTGTCACAACCACCCTCGCTGATATACAGAAACGCCTTCTAGAACTTCTAACTCCTCATACCATCATTCTAGGCCATTCTCTTAACTCCGATCTTAATGCCTTGAAATTATCCCATCCCTACATCGTTGACACTTCAATCCTCTACCATCATCCTCGTGGTCCACCTCTAAAATCCTCACTGAAATGGCTGGCATCAAAATTCATTAACCGTGAGATCCAAAAGGGGCATGGTACTATGGGTCACGACAGCATTGAAGATGCACGAGCGTGCCTTGACCTCGTAAAATTGAAGTGCGAAAGGGGCCCTAAATGGGGAACCAGTGATGCAGCCGGCGAATCGATCTTTAAAAGACTAGGAAGAACCCCCAAGGCAGTCAATGCAACCTTTAACAACAAGATGTCCGGGAAAACGGGTGCCATTATCGACCACGGCGCCCCAGAGAGGAATTTCGGAACTATGGCAAATCATTGCATTGGCTGTACGAGCGACCTGGACGTCGTGGAAGGCGTCAAGAGGGCAGTACTCGGCGATCCTGATGGAAGCCTCATCCCTGGTGGAGGTGTCGATTTTACATGGGCTCGACTGCGAGAGCTTGAAACGCTCAGGGGCTGGTCAAATGATAATCGCCATCCCCCCAGCATCTCCATTCCAATGACCTTTAGCTCAGATCCTCCTCCCACTAAAAGCGACCCGAGTCCCGCTACACTGGGCGCTGCGGTCTCACAAACCATCCAACACATTCAAACCATCCGTGACTTTCTCCCTCCATGTACAATATTTGTTGTCTACAGCGGCACCGGGGACCCGCGGGAAATGGGCCGTTTGCAGGGCATGCAGAGGACGTTTAAGCGAGAGTATGCGACGAAGAAGTGGGATGAGTTGAGTGTGAAGTGGACGGATACGGAGGAGCAGGCGCTGAGGGCCGCTTGTATGGTTGCGAGACAAGGGGTTGGGTTTGTGAGTATGGTGTAGATATGGGGGCCATAGATCGCTGTGAGCCGAGTGCCTACGGAAAGGACTTATGCAAGATATCATGATGGATGATAAGAGGCAAGCTCTGGATATTTGAGTTGCAAGGCACAGAAAGCTGTGCATTGCAGCATCCAGAGAAGGGTTCATGATAAATTTCAGACCACAATACAACACCATACCCAACGTCTAATATTTCCCATCCCATCCTCTTTCCCCTAATCGCTTTCTACAAATTCTTAGGACGAGACGCATATTCTAAGCATTGGATGGAGAAAATGCTATTGCGGGGCCATCTGAGTCGGATCGCCATAGGTAGAAGCACTTACAAATCCGAAAGCATGCCTGACTTGATGATATGCAATGTCCGACGCAATCGAATACAACGTAGTTATTTTGGAGTTAAAGCTGCTTCTATGACCACTGATTCCTCTACTGTCATGTGGGCTTCTCGTATCCAAAACATCGCACAGAGTGGAAATACCAGATACCCAATGCCAAAATACTACAGGCTTTGAAACACCAAATGGCCTGGTCCTAATAAATGCCTTTTGCTCTAAGACTAATCAAATCTTCGTATTCAAAAACCTCAAAAGCTGTAAGGCTAACTATGTCTTCGTATCCGAACACCCAAAGCTGCCGAATACCCAAAAACAGTACCCAACATCCAAATCCATAGGATACCAATACCAACATCCAACAACCCCAACCAACTCATCTCCCACACCGCCCCACCCTCCCCCTCAACCACTCCTCCCCCTCCCCACCCCACCCCATCATCCCCACCAAATCCCCCACCCCCATCTCCCCCCTAATCCACCTCCACGGATACCCCTCCCCCGCATACCCCTCCCGCGCCCCATACCTCCCGGCCATAAAATTCGCCACCCTCACCAACCCCACACAAAACCGCACCCACGACCGCACCCCCTCGCTATCCAAACACCCCTCGTGCTGGCGAAACTCCACCGTGCACGCTTCACCCGCGCCGGTGCGCAGCAGGTAGGTCCAGTTGACGATGCGCTCGCGGACGCCGGCGCTCATGGTGGCGACGAGGGTGGGGAGGGTGGTGGTTGGGGCGAAGATGCGGCGGCGGGCGCGGTAGAGGGAGAGGTGGGAGGGGCCGTCGATGGGGATGAGGATGGGCTGGTGGGTGAAGGGGTCGAGGATGGTTTCGTGGGTGGGTTCTTCGTCGTCGTTGTTGTTTTCGCTGGTGTTGGGGTATGTTGGGGAAGCGCCGTTCGCCCAGTCAACGGGGGAGAAAGGGTGGTTAAGTGAGAGGGAGTCGATGTTGGGTATGTCGGGTGTGCTCCGGGAGGTTTCAGAATTCGCACTGGCTTCCTCCTCAGCGGCAGCGGCGGCGGCTTCTCTGGCGATATACGCGGCCTCGGAGTCAGCGTAGAAAGTGTCAAGATTGGGTTTGCAGTCTGTCAATGCGGCTGTGGAGTACGGGCCGCGAGTGGACCAAGGATGCAACTTGGTGATCTCAGCTTCATACATCACGAGTATATAAGCCAGATGCTGCAGCGTCGGGAGATCGAACACCGGCGCCGGCTCGTTTGCATCGCCGCTTGGAGGTAGTCCGACATGGACATGTAGGGCGCAGTACTCATTTGTGAAAGCGCCGTGGCGGGACTCACTGTTGCCTTTGAGGAGATCCAGGTACCGGGAGATTTCGTCGAAGGATTCTTCTGTTGGAGGAAGGATGCGCGAGACCAGCTCTAGGCCGCTTGAATCCCAGTTATCCACAGAGTCGGCAATTCGATCGCCCAGGTTCGATTGGAGCTCTTCTTTCGTGGCACCAACGAGGCTCGTGTCGACGGTCAGGTGCCAGCGGTTGAAATCTTGTCGTTTCTCACGAGCATTATGCACGTCCACATTTGGGCCCAAAACCCCCTGGGCCAATTGGAGAATTTCATCACCGTATGGTCGATAGCCCAATTCCTGGCGAGCACTCTCGTAGAAACCCAATCCTTGATGGTCATCCCTCGCAGATGGAAAAGTAGTAGGCCCCGTCAGAGCCCAGCCGATATAGCTCGGCCGCGTCTGACGATAACACTCGGGGCCTTGTCGAAACTCTTCTCGGACGTCTTCAGGGATGTCTTTGATGATTCTTGAGTCCTCATCGGTCCTGTCGAGGTGTTGCTGCAATAGTGATTCGTGGAATCCAAAAGTGCACTCCAGCTCCACGCCAAAGGTGACTTGATATTCTTCGTTGAGCATCTTGTGCGAAAGGTATAGTATAAAGGTAAAAGCAGTCTCCACAATATAATTATATAGGACAGGGAAAGAAAGTGTCGAGAGCCCGTCACACCGTCAGAGAGCGAACAATCAAGTGTTGGAGATGTGTTTCGAGTAACACCAAGTTCTGTTTTGATATGAATTCTTCCCAGGCTGAAGTGTACGGTTATAATGATTTGAGCGAAGGCGGATGTTATAAAGCTATGAAGAAAGTCTACGACAAGACAAAAACATTGGTTTTAGAAGATAGTATTGGCGAAAATTCTGTAACGAAAGGCTGGCTGCTAATAAATGTGAGAGATGCAGAATATATAGAGGGAGACAGGGCAGATAGCAAGTGCAAGACCCGTAGTTGTAGTCAGGGAAAGCTTGAAGGCTCAAAGCACCTGAAACAAAAGGTGGTTGGGTAAATTCACTCAAAATATCTCTCGCGATGTTTCAGGGAAGGTTCTTCTTGCAACAGCCTGTACTTCATCGACGAAATGTTCCAGGAAGGGCATAGTAGTACTATCGAAACTTGGTCTGAACCTTCGCAAGGAAATGGGTATCTAGTGCTAAGATCAAACGCTAAAGAGAAAAACAAGACTCATATGCAAACCATTGATACTAAACCAAATCGGGAACGATAAACGCGGGAACAACCACCTCAGCACCGAAGATGAGGAAATCAAGGAGTTCGTGACTCATCATCTTGCCCAGACGACGATGCATGCTCTTCGCTAGCTTTGAGGGCATTTGCAGCCCATATCCTTGCTGCTTCAGCTTTTGCGACAAACCAAGCCCAAAACTTGCTCAATGCCTTGTCATCATCAGGGTTTTCGTCAGTGGTCCCTGTGTTGTTTGCTGGTTCTGCTGTTGCAGATGGATCTTTACTACCATTCGTAGAATCGGCGGCCATAGCAATGGCCAAGCTATCGGAATCCGAAGGAAGGTCAATTGGAATATCATTCGGAGTATCCGACATGTCTGAGTGTAGCCCGATAGGCTTCAATGGTAGGCGCAACGTTCCATTGTTAGGCCTCGGTTCTATGGACAGAGAATCACAAACAATATTGTAAACCTCTGTGTTTTCTATAGAGCAATCCTTGTCAGTCAATGATCCGTCATCTTACCAGAAAATTGTGAGAGCTTACGGAATGCCTCCAGCCTGCTGTTAGGCTTGTGAGGAAATGCCGGGCCTCTGGCGATGAAGATGGCACGCATGAGAGGGTGTTCGTGATCATAGCCATGAAGTCCCTTGGGGTGATATACCTGCCCAGCTGACTTGCCCGCTTCCACATCGAAGTCTTCCTTGTGCACAATTGCCCAGCCTGTCTTGGGAATGATCCAGAGAGGTGCAATGCGATTATTCTTAGTAAAGTGATACCTTTCTGGCATGTCCTCATCCCGTAAGTAGACCTCAAAATTTGGATTCTTCATTGATTCGGCGATCAATTGCTCATATAGAGGGCGCAGATGGGAAGGGTCTTTTGGTCGTAACCCGTAAAGAGGCCAGCCGTCAATGTGCTCTACTAGATTAAGATCGATAAGATCATCTAGCTGGATCAAACGATTTGTCGATGTTGTTGCCATGCCATGATCACTGACCACAACGATATTAACTATGTTCGTAAGATTACGTTCGTCGAGGCCGCTTAAAAGTTGCTGCAACATTGTGTCAACGTTTGCGATTGTATCACGGATTTCTGAACTATTCGGCCCATGCAAATGTCCGTCTGCGTCAACTACAGGAACATATGCGGCAATGAACTGCGGTCGTTGTTCCAAAGCCATGCCAGGGCCAGAACTGGGCTTGTCTAAAAATCCAAGAATCCGATCGACTTTTCGAAAAAGAACTTCTGTCCCATTGTACTTGTCGAGAAAGGTCGGCTCGAGCGTAATGTGTGCTTCACTACCAGGCCACATGTGGATAGCAGTCCTGACATTCTGTTGTTCAGCAGTCACCCACAAGGGCTCGCCACCCAGCCACCACTTCGGCTGCATCGATCTAGCGGGATCGGTATAAAAAAACTCTTCTTCCAATTCAGGATCCCAGAAAGAGTTTCCTACAACACCATGACTCTCGGGGTACAAGCCTGTGACTAGAGTGTAGTGGTTCGGAAAAGTAACGCTTGGGAAGCTTGGCAGCATGTATTTCGGAGAGACGCCTTCGGCTATGAATCTACTGAGGGTTGGCGTGAGACCACGGTTGAGAAAGTCTGCACGGAAACCATCTAACGAGATTAAGATCGTTGTAGGGGCGAAATCAGAGGATCCGTTGGAATACAGGGCGACTTTGGGCTTGTCGGGAGTTGTACGAGATGCTTTATATGCCCCTAAGACAAGAAGAATGAAGAAAATTGTTACAGCACTCGAGATGATAGAGAACCGTACAGCTTTCCGGTGCTGGAAATTGCTTCTTAGTTCTCGTAGTTTGTGGTAAGCTTGGCTGCCCACCTACCTTTAATGTCGAGGTGTAATTATACTTCAGCCTATCTAGCTCTGCTGAACTTGATGAAGAAAGCGAGCTTGTGTCCTCTCGACCACCTCCTTCCTCCATCTCGTACATGGATGCACCCGCTTCATCCTTCTTCCTCGGGTACTTCTTCTTCTTGGTTCGGACTTTCCGGCGATTCTTTCCCGTCCGCTCACCATAGCCGATCTCAGCCTTGCTGCCGTCGTTGAGGCCCCTCCCAACGACCTTTCTCGAGTTATTGCCAGATCCTTGTACAGCAAGTAGGTTCTCCCGTTCTTCCTCTTCCTCTAGCAGCGCTCGGTCTCGTTCTTGTACGTTGGGGGAGGTGTAGTCAGCGTCGGTAGCTTCATCTTCTTCAAAATCAGATTCCTGATCTGAGCTGTGGAGGGAGCTTCGTAGTCCTGGTCTGTGGGAGCTTCTTGTTCGCTGAGAGTTGTGGGCATCCCGAGAAATAGACTTGTGCGGTTTCATCGGACTCAAATATAAGGTCTTCCAGAGGCTGTGATTTGACTTGTCGCAACGGATGGTGACAACTGACAAGGCAATGATGCAAACTAGCGGCTGAAAGGGCGCGCGGCAGACACGCTAGAGGGTGTCGTTTCGCTTCGTAACATAGATCTAAAGAAAACATTTTACCAAAAACCCTTCACAGTCCTTTAGCTCACAGGATGAAGAGAACATCATAATATATGGGAGTCATATGGATGGGTAACTGTTTGACAGTGCTTTGACACCGACTGCCAAAATGATCAATGTTCGGGCATGAACTAACTAACTAATCTTACACTTTCTTGAGGTACTCCGATCAATAATGAGCGGAGTAAAGAGATTGAAAACGCCATAAGCCCATGACCGATGCCCAATTACTCCACATGAACCTGCGCCAAAAGACCCTTCACAAGTTCACAACACCGCTTTCTACAACTCCATGCCTGCAAACAAAATCATGGCCGCCGCTTCGTCGTCTGGTTCAACTGTTGTGTCTTTGGCTCCCGCTCGTCGATACCTGACTCCGACAGAATTGGTTTGGGTGTCTTGTCCAATTTCGGATCCGCAGCCATAGCTTTAGCAACCGCCAAATTACTGCCCCCAGAGGATTCGACCTCTGCATAAACTTTCGTTACCGCTCGACAAGTTTTCTGGATGGTTTGGACGGCGGTGTTCACATTTTTCCTTATCAGATCGATGACGTCTTCTTTGTACGAGATCTGACCCTTTGCTGCGTATTCAAGTCGCTTGGACCATTTCATGGCATCTGCATTCTTTATCCAAGTATTTTTTCCGTCAGCGTCCACCGCTCTGATCGTCAACAATCGTTGGCGGTATCTCATAATCGCACGGCGATGGTGCTCGATATCCCTCAACTCGTCATTCGGCAAGATATGCTCCAAGCTGGCTTCATCCTCGGCTAGCACTCGCAGAAGCTCTTTAAAGTCTCCAGCATATCGGAGCTCTGTCGCATCTCCATACACTCGTCCGTTACGCCTGGCATAAAACCTGATCTCCCAGAACTTTGTCTCCTCATTTCTTTCCGAATATGGGTGGAGCGTCTTTGCGAGGTTTTTCCACTGCCCAGGAGGCATTGCTGTCGGATTCTCACCAGAAGCCAGTGTACAAATCGTTACCAGAGCCGTATAGAATTATTTCATCCGTGACGATACATGTCGTTGTTTAATCGGTCTATAATAGGTTATAAGATCGCTCATATTTGGTTTGCTTCTTGCTTAGACCATTAGCGGCCGAAGCCTGAGATCGAGGTTGGGTTACTGCCATCTGGAACAGGAGATCATGCTGTAGACTTGTTACGATTGGTTTCCGGACTTCAAAGAACATGTGGAAACGGGGAACCAAGCTGCTTCCTGGTCCTGTCAGCTCTCTAGTTATTTTTTGCTCAGTCGATACTTCTAAGACTTCTTACCACGCTCTATTATGTCACCTTGGTACTTGACTAAACCTTTAAAAATTAGGAGAGCTTAAGAGAATTGTAAGAGAATGGGTCATAAGTCATGCATAGGGGCGCAAAGTTTTATTTATTTTGGCCATGTGCCACAGTAGCAAATTGCAGCCAATAGACAGGATACACAGTGGGACTCGGTCAAAGTAAACAAAACTTTGCGGCCTCTATGCATGACTTATGGACCATTCTCTTACGTCTCCTCGGATGAACCAAGCTAATATTCCAAGAGAGTGTATAGCACTATTACATAAAAAGCTGAAGGGGTTGCCGTATGGTTGAGAATGTTTTCCATCTGGACTGTCTCACGGGTGACCGTAAGGTAATGCGTCTAGTGAAAGTGGTTGAGGTTCGCAGATGAGAAAGAAAGGTGGTGGAGCATTACTAGAAGAATGAGGAAGAACCGAGAAAGAACAATATGATTTCACGGAAGGTCCAACTAGTAAGATACTGTAGAGCAACTTTCAGCCGGCAAGTGCGATCCAATAGTGCCTGAATAGATTTTTGGAGCCAGTTCTACGGTCGTTGCGCTGAAGTGGTCAAGCTGTTTAACATTTGAAAATTGAAAGGCGAGCATGAAAGGAAAACTACCAAACATGGAAATAGAAACAGAGCTCTGCTGGTGCGTCTTCTGGAACGACTTGCTGATTGTCACGGTGTGAAGCTACATATCGTCCTCACATACATTTTAGGCGATGATTTCTCCACTATGGACTTGAAGCTAAATGATTCTGCCGTTCGAGGCTTCTGTAGTGAAACATTTGTGCTTTCCCTGAACATATGCTCGAACCTTACATTGCTCGAAGCATTTCTTGCGCAGTGTGTCGACAGCAAAGACCAGGAAGAGTAACCGTGACGAGTCGTTTGAATCGGAGAATACAGAAGTCCACTGCAGTGAGCTATGTCTTGCACTGTTTGTTCGGTAGATAAAGACGTATCTAACACAGTGCTTGTGTCGTGACCTTTCGGGCTTATAGCGATACCATGTTGCAAACCTGTTGTTTTGGACGTACCTCATGCGATCGAGCTCTGGAGTGCTGATGCACTGGTTTGATTGTCAAAACATTGCCAGCCAGCATTCCAATCGTCGTATCCAAGAGGTAAATGTGGCTCAATCCGGTCCTTCTCCGAATGTGAAGGGAATGAACGACGCCAACGCTCCATTAGAAGCGTTAGGTAGTTCGCAGCGTTGAAGAGGTTACGTGATGAGGGTAGCCAGACGGCCTCGACCTCATCATACACCCTCACCTACAGATGGTTTCGCATAGGGGCTGAAGTTCTACCCAAAGTAGAGCATTGACCGTAGGACACAGCTGTGATTACCATCTGCTAACACGTTCTTGTTCATATGTGTCCTCATTATACCCTTCCCACTCTGCCCTCATGCTCGCTGCAGACCTGAATGTAGATGGCGGGCCCGGCTGGCGAGTGCCGGTAAAGTCACACTCACCAAGGAGTCTTAGTGTACCTCTTATTCGACCACCGCCCAGGAATGTAATTTGGCCTACACAATCGTCGCCAAAGGTCATCTCACCTTCTCCGTTCTCCCTCCCAGCCCATTGACATGAAATCGGCGTCTCGGAAGCGCGGTAGGGTCTCTTTGGTATGAGTATGATGCCTGAGAACATCCCAAAGTCGTAGGCGCCCCATACTTTAGGGCTGTCGAGGCAGAGAGTTAGCGAAAGATCGTGGCAATTCCATTCCTGAGTTATATAGGGGCAAGTGATTTCGTAGTATCCGTTGATGAGGCCGAGGGTATGTTTGTCTGGGTCGCTACGCTGGTCTAGAGAGGAGTTTTCAATTTTGACTCGAGGTTCTGGTTTAGGGGCTCTTTCCTTCTTTACTGCTGGCTCTTTCTTCACTGCTGGTTCCTTCTTGACTCCTGGCTCTCTCTTCATTGTTGGCTCGTTCTTGACGACCGGCTTCTCCTTAGCGGGCTCTTTCATGGCGACGGTCGTTTTCTTCACGTCGGACACTTCTTTGATGGATAATCCCTTCTTCGACGATGCCGTTTTTTTAGCTGTTGGTTCTTTCTTGGCTGGTGTCGGATGATTGGTAGGTGTTGCTTTTTTTATGGCTTGCTTTCTATTCGTAGCCTTAACCGGTTGAGTCTTCGCCTTCTTTGCTGGTGACGACGCCTCTACTGATGGCATTGTCCCGAATTGACTTCCAACAGCGCCGTAGTTGTTGATGGTGACATTGATGTTGGTCGCATCCGGTTGCTTTCGCTTCTTGCTAGGTGGAGCTTCCTTTGATTGTGGAGCCATTTGTGCTTTATGTAGGGCTTTGGCCTTCTTCTCCGCTGCATTGAACTCCTTCCTCAAAGATTCCTCTAATCTCATTATCCCAGTGGGCACGGCTAGGTTCGAGGTATTTACGGCCTCCAACAGTCGCATCTTTGCTCTTGCTTTGTCCTTGGATGGTGGTAGCCCGTAGTGAATCAATTGCGCCTCGTACCAGTGACCCACTGGATCTTTACTGGGTTGAGGGGTACTCGTAGCTTTTGCTTTTTTCAAGTCAGGACGTAGGATTGCTGTAAGTTCAGAGACCGAAGCCCGTTTATGCCGGTTCAAGCCACCGACCTCGACATAGAGGTCTCCATTGTAGTAGAAGCCGTCCCTGGAGATTGGAGGAGCAAAGGCCATGATGGGGTATGGCGACACAAAGTTGGCTGTAGGTACGAGGATCAGCCCTATTGATTGGTATAAGTGAGACTGCAGGAAAGCAGTGCAAGGCCACGGGGGTGGGCTCCTGGGAGGTAACGTGGGTGGGGGCTTGAAGAGCAAGCTGAAGCGCAACTGCGCAAGTGTAATCGCAGCTTCGGTAGTAGAATAAGCAAAGCGCTAACCCGCAGGGGCTTAGCCCCACACGTCTGAGGTTCTCAAAAAGCGTGGTATAGCTTAGTAATCAAATCTTAGTCTAAGCCTCAGCCCTGAGGCACAGCTTTTGAATCTTCAGCCGCTGGCTTTCTTATGATCCATTGGATCGTCAAGATAGGAATGTAAGAAAAGGGAGCAGCTCGAGGCTCAGCCGCAAAGGCGAAATACTTATTGCCTTAAGATGAACAGAACCCCTACGAGCATCTACTCAACGCACCTACCCTCTCTTTACCTATTTCGCAGCGCTTTTGGCACCCAAGTCCAACATTTATCGGCTACCCCAAGGTGTAGGTGGTGTTAACGTATCTTCCCACCATCGTTCAATTTGTTCCAATACTTTGTGTGTCAGTCCACCGTGAATTAGATGTATGACTTTCGTATCCTTTTCAAATGAGTAATTTGCTCATACATATCCTAGATAATCTACCACTCTCTTTATCTGACACTTCTATGTCAAAAGCACTCTCCTGAAGGCCGAAATCCGATCTGTCTGTCAATTCTTATATAGAGACCCTCTGTGATCTGTCCAATTGACAGTAATGGCTCAAATCGCTGTGTCATATCTACTCGCATTCTGTACATCTCACGGGCTGAGGTCTATTGGCGAACCGCCTCTGACCAGCTACTTCGAGCCTAAGACTCATCCGGATCCTCCTGGTGGCTTGCTGGCGGAGGAAGTCACTAAAACCGGTATTCCCAAGAGGATGATGCCAGTCTGGCTAATCTTTGTATTCTTTGCTCTAGTCACACTTCGCTATGCTCTCTCATTCCTAGTAAGTGTTCATCCTATGCTTTATGGAAGTATCATCCTCTGATTTTCCAGATATGGTACGCCTACCAAGTTGCGGCAACTGTTGTCATGGTTGCATCTACCAGCGTGTCTACTGTTGCTGCAGCAAACGCACATAAACATTCAGACGCCCCTGAACCGATAAATAATCTGTCTACTATGGCCAGGGAAGCTACTGAAAAACCAGAAAATGGTCACATAGGGAGTGATTTCAGACCAAAGAAACTAGTTAGCCAGAAAACCTGGGCGAAAATCCATAAGAATTCTCCGTGGGCTCGAATCTGTGGCTTGTCTTGCTTTCGAGGAGTCAACGCCTATCTGATCATGTGTATCCCGCAATGGTACATCGCCGAGATCCTGGACTTCTTCCTGTCTGGACAGCCCAGCGATATGAAACTTGGCTATGGCTGTTCGTCAGTCGCAGTTGCAGTGGTCTTTGGTGGTACTACAGCAATCTGGACTCATTATGCCATCACTGAGCCCTCGAACAAGAATGTCCTCGACCATTTTCCCAAAGGCAATCAAATATGGGCGGAGTTGGCGCAAATTACTCTGGCATGGGCTGTGTCCGAGCAAATAACCATGAGCTTACCTCTCGCGTTAAGTCGGTCATTCGGGCTTCGGCAATACGCTTTCGACCCAACTTCGTGGACTACTCTCGATAAGCGTGGTCTGTTCATGGTGGTTCTGCAGTTTGGCCTTGTGTTCTTACTCTATCTTGCGCTAGTAGCATTTGTATCGATCCCATCGAACATAACCTTGAGGAGGATCCACGCGTCGATGCTTCCTCCGGAGGACGTTGCTATTGTACCCTTCCATCGTGCGAACCCCAAGCCATCAAATAGTGAGGACGCCTTCCACCCATCAAACAACAAGCAAGTCTCAGCCGTCCTACGAAGATCGAAGCTGAGCGTCTCGGAAGCGTGGGCAACAATCACCTGGCCCGCCTACTTTCGAGTGATGAACATTTACGTGCAGTACTTCATCATCAACCAGATATTGCAAATCCTATATTGGACCGCCAACTGGAAACTGCACGAAATTTTCGAGGCTGGCAATTATGTTTCACCAAATCTGCCATCTTCCCCTAGTCCCATGGCCTTACCAATATTCAAGAAAGACTTTTTTGCATAGGACCTGATTATTTCGTTTGAAGAAAGTTCATTGTATGACTACAACATTTCGCGTTTACTATTCCGAGAGCGCCATCTGGGCTGCGGAAGCATAGAAATTGCGACAGAAGGACTGAGAACACGAGCAGAAAGGTCTGACTTCAGCCCAATCCGCCGATTGAGATAAAATTTGTTCACCTTGTTTATTGTAAGCTTTGTATGGATGGATTAGGTTTTGGTGGACCTTTAGATTCCGGTTGGCCATCTGGTTTCGACTCTAGTTTACTACGGCGGTGGTGTAGGTCTCCTTAAGATATAATCAGGAGGTTCTTTACTAGTTTCCTCTACCAATATGCATATACGTATATGGATGGAATCTACTGTATTCAAGGGCTGGAAACTTTGGTGGTTTTTAGGTCGCGAATTTTTCATCTTGTGAGTTGGATTTCTGCTCCAGGGGTAGGTCAGGAATTGGACATGGTCTAGTGCGTTTGTGGATTGATCCGAGGGTTGAAAGCAATGAAATCTTTACACAGAAACTCCCACTGATATGATCCTAAACGCCTGCCCATACACCACCTCACAACACCGCCAACCGCCACACCCCTACCCCCAAACCCAAGCAAAACCCAACCTCCCCTATCCACATCTCAATACCCTCCCTTCAAGTATCTCACACCCTCATAACCCCTCCTCGGACTCTTCTCTCCCCTCCGTCTTTCCCTCTCCACTCCGCACCTCCTCATCTCGACCTCCTCCTCCCACATCCTCGCCTTCACCGCCTTCTCCCTCGCCAAGCTCTCCTTGACCCCCTTCGTTTCTGCCTCCAGCCCCGCTAACCGATCGAATATGGTGCCGACTTTGCGTTTGACGTCGCGGAAACTGCGGACAGACACTTCGGAGGCGCAGGAGGTGCGGCGGCGTCGTGGGGAGTAGGACGGCGGGGGTTGCGGTTGCGGTTGCGGTTGCGGTTGCGGTTGCGGTGGAGAGGGGGGTTCGAGTTTGATGATTATGGGGGTAGGCGGTGGTGGAGGCGGAGGAGGAGGAGGAGGAGGAGGAGGAGGAGGAGGAGGGGGGGGTGGCGGTGGTGGCGGGACAGCCTTTGCCCTCTCCCTCTCCCTCTCTTTCAGCATCTTCAACTCCTCGGCAGCCATATACGCCGCAAGCAGCTCGCTACACTCATCCGAGCCTCTGTGATGTTTCGGATACCCGCGACGTCGGTGCGAAGGCGTACGCACAATAATGCGAGGCGGCAGCGCAGAGCAAGTGCTCGCAGAGCTGGACGTAGCGGAACAGCCAGCGGAGGAAAGAGGCCGGCTGGGAGGGGTAGAGCGCGGGGAGGAGGGGAGGCGTGTCAGTGTTGGGTAGCACATTACGATCTGGGGGGGCGGATGTGGAGAGCGTTATTGACAGCGTAGGTGAGCAACGGAGAGGTTGGAAGAAAGGAAGAAGTAGGAGGAGAACCGAAGACTCAAAAAGCGGAGGAATGGTTGCTGCGCTGCTGAAGCAAAGAAATGCTCCAATCGCCAATACAAAAGCCCAACGCAACAACGAACGATCCCAGCAACCTCAAAAACCTCTCCGATATTCCATGCAAAAGAAAGCATAGAAACAGAAAGGACCTCCCCCCCCCCCCCGCAAACCCACCACCTCCATATTACCACCATCACCCGCCCCCCCCCCTTACCCAACCAGCCAGAAACACAAAACCATGACCTGAAGCAGAAACAAAAACAAACATGACCTAAACCCATTCATTGTCAACAACCCCACGCCCTTTCTCACTGAAACAGACAAAGAAATTGAACAAAAAAGAATGAATGACCAGTGTTTATTGTGCCTGCAGAGACAATATGACCGGCGCAGAGACAGTGTCTTGGGGTCGCGGGGGGGTCCGGGGGGATGTGATCTGTGTTTTAAAGAAAGAAGGTGCGGGGGGGGTGTGAGATGTGCGCGTGCAGGTGGGCACGTGCGGGGGGTTCATGTGCCTTGTGTTTTTTTTCCTTTTTTCTGGTGGGTTCTAGAGGTTGGTGGTGGAAGGGTAGGGGGGGGAGTGGGTTTTGGGTTTGGGGTTGTTGCGACATGAGGTGGGAGAAGGGGGGGTTCTTTGGGGGTTACCCGAGACATTTGTGGTTTTCGTATAACAGAAATAGAATGCGGTATTGCGAGCGAGTTCTGGAAGCAGCATGCCCAAAAGGCTAAGACAATATCTCTTTATTGTGGATATACGAAAGCCTTCTCTTCACTTCTACTCTAAGCCACCTTGTTCCCACGACAAGCCAAGTGATATATATACAAATCCGAACACGCCATGTTTTACAGCTCCTACTCTTTTTCGACTATATCCAGCCTACGCATACATCTCCTCATCATCGTCCCCTCCCACCACCCCAAATCTATCCACTGGCTTTGGGATTCTTGTCGGTCGCTCGGGCGTTCCTCCGAAATCGTTACTGGTAACGTATGCGTCGTCGTCTTCTTCCTCATCGCTGTCCCACTGGGTGGCTTTGCCTTTGCCTTTGCCCTTTGAGGGTTCTATCGGAGCCTTGAGCATGCTGCTTTTGGCTTTGACTTTGGCGCGAGTGGGCATGGGTGGGGATGTATGGTTGGCAGGTGGTAGGGGGTTTGGAGGGTGGGCTTTTGAAGGCCTGGTAGCGGGGCCTTCGAAAGTCCGACGGACACGTTGATAGTGTTCTAGTTCTTTGGCGCTGCGGGACGATGAGTAAGATATCTCATAGGAATCGGTGTTTGAGACTGAGTCTTACCTTACGCTTCCAACAAGCTCCCTTTGCGCAGCCGAAAAATCTGCCTCGGTGACCATCACGGCCACGTCGTCTGGAGTAGCAAGGTGATCGAAGAAGTAGGCTGTCGTCACCGGGCCGTTTGGCAAAGCTCTGATTTTGGCATCGACAGCTGATGCCTGCCTTGTGATGGCCTTGAGCATAGCGTCTGAGCAAAGCGCATAGAGATCAGCCCCAGTGTAGGTGAAAGGGAGCGACTGGGCCACCCGACGAAGAGACACATCAGGATGCATGTTGAATTTGCGTGTCAGAGCCTCTAAGATTGTGAGTTGCTTGTCATGTGTATCTGACACGCCAAGATACAACATCTTATCAAATCTTCCTGGCCGGAGTAAAGCTTGATCCAGTAGATCTGGACGATTAGTGGCTCCGATGACAAAAACGCCACCGGCCCCTTCGTCGCCATCGCTCATGCCATCCAATTCGGCGAGAAGTTGACTGACAATCCGGTCCATAACCCCGCCGCTATCGCCTTGATTGCCTCGTTTTGGCGCGACCGAATCGAGCTCATCGAAGAAGACAACGCAGGGTCTTGCATCTCGTGCTCGCTGGAAAACACGCCGCACATTCGCTTCGGACTCGCCAATGTACATATTGAGTAACTCGGGGCCTTTGACCGAGAAGAAGTTGAGCGAAAACTCGGTTGCGATGGCTTTTGCGAGGAGAGTTTTGCCAGTTCCGGGAGGGCCGTAGAATAAAATACCGCTTCTTTTCTTCATGCCCTTGGCGAATAGCTCCGGCCGTTCAAGCGGTAGTTGGATAGTCTCCATGACTGCATCTTTGACGTTCTCGAGCCCCCCAACATCATCCCAGCTGACGTTCGGAATCTTCGGTGCACCGATTGCATCTGCGAAGTTCTTACGAGCCGCATCTACTGCAATATCAAAATCGGATTTCGTTACACAGCGAGCATTCTCGCCTCCAGCGACAAGCAGATCTCGTATCAAAATTTGAGCCGAGTGCGAATCACCATGAGTGTTCCTTTTTACAAGGTTGTCCAGTCGATATTGTCTTGCGATTGCGGCTCGTTCGACAATGTCAACCAAATCACCTGCCACAAGAGCAGCGCTTTTGATGGCGATCGCACCCAGGTCAACGTCATTTGCTAGCCTAAGGTTTCTTTCTTCGACAATCTCGCGCAACGTGCCTTCTCTTTCCCCTTCATCTGGCGCAAAGTATTCCAGTTCATGCGTAAAGGCACTTCGAATCCCATCAGAGATGCTGTCAATATCGGTAGTAGTAGCTACGAGTACCCTTACGCGTTGCACTAGTTCCTTCAGCGCAGAAACCATGCGATCACCCGTCAACGCTTCGATGTGGCGGATCAGGAGAGCAGTGTATTCGGGACCGCAGCTCATAGCTCTTTCTGCCCTGCTCTTTAGGGATACTTCCGCCTTCATCTCGGCACCTCCAGCGCCATCTTCCGATAATATATCGTAAGCGTCAATGGGGAACACATGCACTCCTAGATCCCAACAAGCACGCGAAGCTAATGTCGCTTTCCCAATGTTCCTCTGGGTTGAATAGAGAAGGATGACCATTGGGTCCATGCCAAGGCGTACTGCTCTCGGACTAGTAGCTGCAGCTATCAGCGCGCGGAGACGACGTCGCAATGGCATGACATATGGCTTGGGTAGATCTGCTGTAGACTCCGCTAAACGACCAAGAGAAAGCTGTGATATAGGCGCCGATTTCATGCTAAGATAATACTCCCAGGTGTTCTCTAGAGTTGCAGGGACTTTGCTCTGTTCGCTACCGGCTTGAACCATCCGCGTGTTCATCGGCTCAATACATGCGACACCTCCCCATTTATTTTGGTCGGTGGAATGCTGGTCCTCGTTAGGTGCTGGCAAAAGTACTTCGCCAACCCTAAACCAAGCGACGCCCAGTGAGCTAGCCTGGCCTAGACGACCATCTTGTGAACCGTTCAGTAATTCTTCGGTCTCTCGATCAGTGTCCTGGGACATTGAATTCTTATTGAACAGCCTGCTAGCTCCCGTGTCGATCCCGAGAGCTACGAAATCTCCTTGCCTGAGGATGCGTCGCTTGTACTCAAAATGTTGCTTCAGTGCTGTAAATATACCCATCTGCATTGTTCGTTCTGTAGACAATGGAGTAGATATCCTGTGTAGTGTAACTTCCTTTGCGATAGGAGGCGCCAGAACTTTAGATGCGCCTCCTCGATCGTTCATTGTCCGGAAAGAGCTCTTCCTCGCAGTATTTGATAGAGGAGATAATCTGAGAAGATTAGGTTGACCAATGCTGGCAAGAAGAATTGGTGATAGCCATGCTGTCGGTTTTGGTCGGCTAGCAAGTGCAGCCACACTAGATCGTCTGTTCAGAACGTTTGATTTCAGGTATTGGGTCGTTGCGTTCGGTGATGAATCAGCTATACCGTAGACTTTCAAGGCTCTAAATTCAACAGGTTCTATTTCAACATGCCCAAAGGCCTCAATTCCCCAATGCCGTTGTTGGCTCATGGGGGTTGCGGGAACAGCTTCCACTTTGATCCAATCACCCGAGAAACAGCCCAGTTTGACAAGCATTCTGACGTCTACAAAGACTCTAGCGTCTTCATCCTCGTCACTTGCTGGCTTTGGATGGAGTATGTCATCGGAGATCTTACTTAGAAGCCCTTTGACTTGGAATGTCTTTCCTGAACCTGCAGAACCTTGACGAGCAGTTGTAGCCGTGAGATTCGAAAACATCGAGCCAGGGGTACTAACATCATTTGATTCAGGCATACCAGGTCGAGATGTTGTGGCAGTCATCGAAGACAGGGCGCCAGAGGACAACGTTGGTAGATCCGGGGTACTCATAGATATCATATTCTCTAACGAATCATCCGAAAGACTTCCAGCATCTTTTTCTGAGCTATCTGAATCTGAAATCAGGTCATCTCTTTGGGAAACCGCTTTCTGCGAATGGTTATCATCTTCTACGGCAGAGAAGAATTGTTCGTTTGATGTGTCATCGTCCTCCTCCACGATCGCCCTCTGGAAGGGCCTTCTGTTTGTTTGGCCTGTCAAGGTCCGACTTGCATGATCTTGGTGAAAGACTCTATTGACAACAATCTTGGTGTTCGGGGATAACAAGCCTTGACTCACAGGTTCGGCAAGGGTGATTTTAGAAGGAGGAAAAGGTGCATGAGTAATTGGGTGTGTTGGTAATGGCAAGGGAAGTAGACCCCCCTGTCTGACGACCCTCGAGGAAGGAAACGCTTCGCGTATAGCAGCTATTAACCGAATCTCTTGATCTTGAGCCGGTGATGTAGCGGAAGAACCATTTACTTCTTCTTCATGCGGAAATGCCCTGCTTTTGCCTTTCCCTTTATCTTTGTTTCCGAACCCGTTAATGTGTGCTCCAAAGCCCCCACCAAATCTTTTCTGTATCTCATCATGCTTCTGTAAAGCAATTCCATCGACCGTTATGTAGATAGCGTCTAGTGTAATGGGCTCCACATCCAACGCCCGGATCTCAAAGCCTTGTCTTCCCTTAAAAACACCTCTGACTGATGGATTCGCCAGGAAAGTCTGACTGTACGATTGAAGTGCAAGCGAGGAAGCTGAGAATCGAATAGAAGATGGTGGTAACCGGCTAGCTTCGTCCACATCAGGATTTTGAGCGGTCACAGGCAGGATCGTCCATTTCGCATCTATTGCAAGGTCTGGAGAAAGTGGCGACCACGGGCTTATAGCGACATGCAGTAAAGTTGAACTTCCATGATCGAGTTCGTCACGAGAGGGATGACGGTTGAATAGATCAGAGTAGAGGTCGTCAGACAAAACGCCAATGTCGCCCTTGATGTTCTCAGTAAATGCAAGCCATGCTGAGATGGGCTGGCGGTCAGCCCTTCTTCTTCGACGTCTTCTCTTGGGATGGTCCATGACTGTAGCTTGATCCTCCATCCTGACCAAGCTCATGACCAGGGAAGCTCCTGTGGTGTGCTCATGAGGTCTGGCAAGTCTCCCATGTAGCGCGTGCCCGCATTCCGTCTATGCCGAGGTCCGATCCATCGGGGGTTGACCAGCTACTTTACAGAGAAGCATGTCTCACCAGCAAACCGGTATGCACGAGTCGTGGCAGAGCTTTCCATGGAAGACGTTGTGTCTGTTACGCTTTAGTTTTTTGAAGATTCTCAGGTCATGTGTTGAGCAGGTACCAAATCATGGACATGTCGCGGCGTTTACCTTCGGTGTTAACGCCTCGGCAGGTCACGTGCAGCTGTACGTCAGGGTACAGTTAATCCGTATTCCGTACTTAAAGTAAGTACCTCGTACTGTGTAACGGTCTGAGTGTAAGGTAAAGTAAGGATTCGAGATTGATTACTTTCATACAACCGTCTGCCCTGATCGTGTAATAAAGGGATCCGGGTCAATGCTTAGATTATTTACTTCCCAAGCAATCGATGAGTCCAGCTGCAACCATCTCGACATCTCTCTGCTGGCCGCTTATTCTTGTTTACCGACTTCCTGCACCCCCAGGTGCTTTACCACTTCCATTCAGTGCTTGTTGCCTTGCACCAGAAAGTGTCTGTCACCCTGGCCTATCATCCTGGCCCTACTGGTTTTTTGATTGATTTCCCTAATGCTTTCGTTCTTCAGAGAGTCAAATCACTTATATCGCTGTATTTTGGACAAGTTACAAGTGACTTGTATCTTCGAGGCGATACTTCTCCCCTAACCTCTGTGCATAAGATCTCAGTTTAATGCTGGTCGGCCCTTAGCTTTATAAGCAGAGCGTGCATGCAGTGCCTGGCGCAACTCAGATTGGCCTTACCAAAGGTCACAAACAACTCCGCCTCTTTGTGACGTGCAATGCCTTGATATTTAGCAAATGCATCTTAAAACATTAGATGACTTGGCAAGGAAGCCCTTCGCCTACTTTTGATGCTTTTGGTTGAATACAACTAGTAAGTTGATTGCCAAGGACAGGCTTCTATGAAAGAAGGCTGTGTAGCAGGCACCGCTCTAGCAACGGACTATGTTTGCCTTGTCAGCTCCAACAAAATCGCACCATTGCCTCTCTCACAATAAGCTTTCCTTTGTGAACGTCGTCTCAAGAGCATTGGTTAAAATAGTATCAAGTTCCCAGCAATTCTAAAAGATATTATTCGATAGAACCGCAGATATGTCGGACTACTGCACGACAGCTAGCACCAATATAGTCAAGACATCTGACAGCATGCCAGTCAGAAAGGACTACCAAGACCAAGAACAGTCTAAGCAAGTTCGCTTGCAGATGATATGGGACGAGAAGATGGTAAATGCGGATAAAACGTCGCCGCATGAGAAGGTCGCGGTGATTTTGCTTTCTTGGGATGCGGAACTGGATGACTTGCATACGAGAGAAGAGGTAGCCTATGGCCCGTTCTGTTATTGATCAAAGGCTCGACTAATGCCTATTAGGTGGCTCGACTTGAACGAGTTTTCCAAGACAAATACAATTTCAACGTATATCACAAGCAGATCAACAACAAGAAGCCAGCCCAGGTCCAAGCTCATAAGTATCTTGCCGACTTTGTATATGAGGAGGATGGCGAGCGTACTCTTTTGATAGTCTATTACGCAGGGCATGGGTTCGCAGGAGACAAAGCTGGCACTCTAAATCTCGCTGGGTTGGGCATTCTCGTATTTCAAATTAGGTTACCGGTCGACAGCTAACTCAAGTTCTCAGACAGCGCGTACCGGGGAAAACACTTGAAAGCCCGAACAAAGCTGAGATCGTTTGGCTCACGGCAGAAGGTATCATCGACAATACGGAAGCTGATGTCCTTGTCATCTTCGACTGCTGCCATGCCGGAAATTTAGGGCGAGGATATACTCAGAAACGCTGGTCTCATCGATGCTCGGAGTACTTGGGTGCAACGAGCGCCAACTCTACAACTCCAATTCCAGGAGACAGTTCATTCACATCGGGGCTAATCTGGGCACTGGAAAATCTATCCGATGAGCCAGGCGGGTTCACTACCTCCGATTTGAGGCGGAAAATTGTTGAATCCCCTAGCTTTCCGAAGAAACAAGTCCCCGTTCTGTGTGAGCGTCACGGCAGCGCTTCCTTAAAGCATATCGTGATTTCGCCAATGTCAGTTGAACCTACAGTACCCGACACTGAACAAGGCAAAAGCCCCGAGGACCAATCACAGACAATAGTCGATTACCTTGATTTGAGGGTCTTGATGGATAGATCGCTCAGCGAACATGAGGTCAGATCAATGTCGGCCTTCTTCAGTGACCTAATCCGGAAAGGCCTTCTGCCAGCTCGCAGGGTCGCTCTGCTGGACACTCGACATACTCAAATAGTGCGGGCTGCCGCGCATAAATGGAGGAATCACGCCAGAAGAAACGGAAAAGTGACGTCCATCGCAATCCCAAGCATCACCACAGGACAGCTGCCATCACCTAGTCCTCTCTCTAATATACCGAGAGAAATGACGTCCGAGGACTATATCGGCGGAATAAGATTCCGTAAGAATGACGGCGATGAGCACACCATTTTTTTCTATCTTCGATTGCTTTTGCTTGTCATACTTAGAAGATTCTGGGCCATTCTTCTGAGCTCTGCGAAGAAGTTCGGCTAGTGCATCATTTGTTTTCTAGGCGTATCACCTACAAGGGCGGTTGGTATATTTCTGGAAGATCTTGGCAATAAAGTTTGTGCTTCGCATGGCTTACTAAATTGATATAGATCTCAATGACCTTTGTCTCACATCAATTTTCTCTTATCGTGGAACGACGACCAATAAGTCACTTCGATAAGAGTAAGCCTTGGATACAATGCAAGCCAAGGGACGCCCGACGCCCGACGCCAACGCTGTGCATCAAAAATGTTCTACCCCGCTCACTCACCCGACAAGTGTGGTCATACAGAGCCATGATTGGTAAAGCCTAAGCTAAAAGATCAGGCACTGCGTCTCATAACCACACACTTCTGTTGAGCCTCACTGAAAGTACAGCGACTTGGGCAAGGCTGAGCATAGTCTTAATACCCGCTGACCTGGCCTTACAAAAGGCCTGACCGAGTGCTGCGGCCGATGCTTATACTGCTTCTGAATCACCCGTCGATACCCAGTCATTGCAAGTCTCGCATTAGCTAGGCTCCACACCAGGAGACCCTCACCCCTCTCTGCGTCAGGCAATTTCCGTTGTGGGGGTTAGTTGGACTCGGATTTTGATAGCGGTCATGGCTGAGAAAGACGAAGTAAACCCGATGGCGATGCTGGAGCAATCGGAGCTGATTTTTTATAGACGGGAGAGCTTCCTGACGGCCGGGCGTACGTTCCCGAGACTAGACATCCCCAGTCTGTAAGATAACACTCCTTTGGGATGTCAATTCAATTCTCATTAGCTGGTTGCAGTTTACTGCGAAGTTTCAGAAGAATGGCACTGCTTGGCTGAAGACAGCAGCAGAGCCTGGCCATTTCAAAATGGTGGTTCTAGACAGAAAAAAGAACGCTGCAGGGAGATGGGAGTACAAATTAAATGATAGCAACGGTGATCTATATGACAATGGTGCCTGGGTGCTGGAGACTGCCTTGCAGAAAACGCAGGGAGACTAGTGAACACGAATGGGATGTTCACAGTATGAAGCAGTCAATCGCCTTACGGGCTAGGCTTATTGTGCCTTCTTGAGCAACGCTCAGAGGAATGATGGGTATATAGTAGTTCAAAGCCATAGCTATGCTATTTAGCTTTGTCAAGTTGAGACCAGATTTATCAAGAATTTTTCTAATGCCATTGGAGACAATATGGACATGTCGGTTGATGAGAACATTCGTGCGATGGAGCAATGCGAAGCAGGAATCCCTGTTAGCGAGAAGTCTCCAACTAAGACAACATCTTCCTTTGGCACAAAGCAAAGTTTATTACGGTCCAAGCAAACTTATATACTGAACCCTGGTTAGTCATGATACCAAATTACTTTTTCCCTGCTAAATTACAGACAGCATATTACTACAAGCTCCGAGAAGCTGCGTGGAAAGCGTGGCTCGGGATAGCAGATCTCCTTAGGTGTCCTACGGCCGAGGTCGATCGACAGCCTTTTGTGAGAGCATGTAAATACGCACATTCATTACTGGATCGGGGAGTCGTGATGTTGATGTCAAGCAGTAGAGGCCTGTCCACGGGGTTACCCGAACCTTGCTGCATTTCTCGATAGTGATGAGAATTTCATGCTGTATCGCCGCTTCGGTTTCATCCAAGCTCGTATCTTGCTTGACAAGCAAGATGAAATGAGAATACTGGAAGAGAAACTGGATAGAATGGACCAAAGAATCAAGGATTCCGATCCCGATAGCTTGCAGACCAGAGATATTGCCGAAGAGGATGGCAGGCCTCGAAAGGAGCTATTGAAAAGAATCGAAACCAAGTTTTGTGAATATGGTAAGGGTAACTCCGACTGAGATTGTTAAAGTTATTAAAGAATTTTGATTATAGCCAAGGTTCTCTCCGCTGCGCAGCAATTGATGTCTTTCAACAAGCCTGCTCCCGGCGACTATAAGAGCGTCGAGACCTATATCAATAACAACAAACCGCTTGTTGAAGACGAAAGCTCTTATATATACCGGAAAGAAGACCTTGTAACGTTGCGAGCTGGCCGAGAACATGCTTGGCTCGATACTTGGGTAGAGAAGTTGCTAAGGGTGATTAATTGCAAGCTTATCGAGGTAGGTACACTAGCATCCTCACAACCACAAGCCTAACCCGCAACTGAAGTATATCTTCTGCTCGAAAGAAACCCGCGACAAATCGCACGGTATTGAGGTATACTACACAAGGGAACGCATCGAATACTTTGTCGCTGCCATTATCACTTTTATAATTCTTGCTCAACTTGTGGTTCCAATATACATTTTGGACAAGCTCAGCAACACTCTCCATAGCGACAAACTAGTGACAATCCACGTTGGCATCCTGCTGGTGTTCACTCTTGTATTTTCGGCTATCCTGTCGATGTTTACAAGAGCTAAACGACACGAGATCTTAGGGGCTTCTGCTGCGTGAGTTTATTCTCTTTTGATCAGCCACAAACTAAATTTGCTATTCATTCCTGGGAGTAAGCGGTGGCGCAGGGTCGCTATAGCGATAAATGAATTGAATGCGCTGACCGTAAGACCAGGTACTGTGCGGTGTTGGTTGTTTTTCTTGCTAATGTCAGTAATACTGGACCGTAAAAGCTCGGGCAAAAGATGAGCCTTTCCACACCAAAAGAGTTCTGGATCAGACATTGAAGAATAACGAATACACTTCCTTTCAGCGTCAAGGATACAATGAAGGTACGAAGGATAACGAGTCATGACCTGAGTGGATGGGTAAAATTGCAAAACAAGTTGTTGTGTGGAACTAATAAAAAGTTATGGTAGATATGTTTTAGGCTCTTGTTGAGGCTTTGCCTTCACTAACTTTTATGGCACCAATACTGTCATAGCTGTGACCGTTGC